>Ga0182004_10002301_pt1 | contig 14768 bp, 7 predicted proteins | sample Sormic07211540_1_FD_120479 | JGI IMG/M metagenome (GOLD analysis project Ga0182004, IMG submission 120479) | Endophyte microbial communities from Sorghum bicolor roots, Mead, Nebraska, USA - 072115-40_1 MetaG | ecosystem: Host-associated > Plants > Roots > Unclassified | place: USA: Nebraska...
ATTATTATTATTATTATTATTATTATTATTATTATTATTATTATTATTATTATTATTATTATTATTATTATTATTATTATTATTATTATTATTATTATTATTATTATTATTATTATTATTAAATACAGTCGGGCTATCCCCTCCGAAGGAAGCACGTCGCTGATCTTCAGAATTGCTGACTTTCAGCGTCCATGTGACCGACCATGAAAACGATCAGATAATTTGTTTCAGGCCCGCCGTTCAATGCAGTCGTTCCACTGCCAGACTGCCTGCCTAAACATAGGAAGCTGCTTTGCCGAGCCGTGCACGCGGCCGCCGTTTCGGAAAATCGCAGTATTTGCGTTGTACTAGCGCCGCGCCGTCGCCGCACGGCCGCACTCCCCGCCCCGCACGGGAGGGCGCAGTACACCTCTCTCTCTCTCTCTCTCTCTCTCTCTCTCTGCCCCGCCGTGTACGCACACGCGGGTCACCGGGTGTACTACACCGTCTCTCCCCCTCTCGTCGCGTCGTACTGCACGACGCAGTCCCTAGCCTATATAGGCAGCCGCAGCAGCACATCCCGTCCCGTCCCCGATCGACGCGCGCAGCACAGCGCCGCCCCGCACGCCAGTCACCTCTCACGCAACCACACTGTGAGCACACAACACGCGCGCCAAGGCGGGGGACGGGCATGGACATGGGAGGAGGAGGAGGAGGGCACGGCGGCATGGGCGGCATGCCGATGCCCATGGCGCCGCCGCCGTCCCCGCCGGGCGGCGGCGGCATGCGGATGCGGATGCGGTACACCCACATGACCTTCTTCTGGGGCAAGGACTCGGAGATCCTCTTCGCGGGGTGGCCCGGCGCGCGCGGCGGCATGTACGCGCTGGCGCTCGTCGCCGTCTTCGCGCTCGCGTTCCTCCTCGAGTTCCTGGGCTCCCGCGGCCTGGACGCCGCCGCGCTCCTGCTCCCCAGAGCCGGGGACGGGAGGGACGGGCGGGGCGTGCGCGTGGCGGCGGGGGTTGCGCGCGCCGCGGTGCACGCGCTGCGCGTGGGCGTCGCGTACCTGCTCATGCTGGCGCTCATGTCCTTCAACGGCGGCGTGCTCCTCGTCGCCGTCGCGGGCCACGCCGCGGGGTTCCTCGCCTTCAGGGCCGGCCTGTTCGGCGACCGCCGGGCACAGGTGGAGGACGCCGGCAAGGAGCAGCTCGCGTGCTGCTAGGCTTGTCGCCGGCGCCCCGGCGGTGCCGATGATGATCAGATGGGTGGGTTTGTGTAAACGTTGCATCGTTCGGACGTGTTGAATGGAGTAATTCAGTTCGTGTGTGCGGGCGTTCGATTGACTGAATGCATAGTGCTGTTTGGTTGGATTGAATCAAGATTCGTGGTGATCGGCATACAGTTGTAAACACTTGAATCTGGAAGGTTATAATTTCGGTCATAAGCTGTGAAATTTCTTGCCTGTATATCTTTCTACCTTATTAACACGCCATACTCGATATATCTTCTTACCTTATTAACACGCCATATACTCGATCGATTTATAGTGTGGTTGGCTGTATACTCGTCAGACTCTTCAGTCAGTCCATACCATACCCGGTTTGTCTGCTTGTGCTCTGCACTGTGTACTGTTTACGAAGAAACTGGAGATTATGCAAAGTCTGGTCTCACTTCCGTTTGAGTTTTGACTAACCGGCCATAGGCTGCCTGAAAATGGCAACCGAGACGGTGTTGGCAGTTTCGGCTCCTTGTTTATGTGCACCCAATCGTCACCTTACTGGTTGGCCATTCGATTCAGATGTTTTACGTGCTGATGTTATGTTGTGGATCAAGCCAGGTAGCAACAACAAAAGCATGCATGATGTTTCCAAACAGTGTGATGACGCACACAATGGAGGCTGCAATAGCGATGCACGCTACAGTGCTACACTACACAGCCATCATGGCTCAGCACCCCAAACAACCGTGTCCCTAATTTCTACTATATTCATGCCTTGTTTAGTTCACCTAAAAAACTAAAAACTTTTTAAAATTTCATGTTACATCGAATTTTATGGCACATGAAGCATTAAATATAGATAAAAACAAAAACTAATTGTACAATTTGTTTGTAAATCGCGAGACGAATCTTTTAAGCCTAATTATTCTATGATTAGACAATATTTATCAAATAAAAACAAAAGTACTATAGTATCAAAATCTAAAAACTTAAGTCGAGGAAACCACTATGACTCGAGGAAAATATATGCCGGTCTACACTATGACTCGAGGAACAAACATTTGCTGAAACCACTATGACTCGAGGAAAATATATGCCGGTCTACACTATCTCAAAGACTTCATTCATAGGTTGGATCTGTAAAATATCCTTATGTCCTTAGTTTCTCTTTCAACAAACTATAAGCCTTCAGAAAACTTAAGTATATTGCAGTGATGCTTTTGGAATCACTTGCAAAACTGAATGCGACTGTTGTGTCGGGACAAAAAAAAAAAAGAATGTACCTGGTAAAAACCACAATCAAATCACGATAAAAAGTCGTCTAAATTCATCAAAAAAATCACATATATATAGATGATATGATGATATACAATCTTGTAGAATATCTTGTCCAAACTTAAATTCGTTTGTGAGATATAAAAATAACAATTTCTAACAAATCGTGTGGACAGGTTTCTACCTTGAAATTTGTTATTTTTATATCTCACAAACGAAGTCGAGTTTAGACAAAATATTTTACAAGGTTATGTATCATCATATCATCTACATGTATGATTTTTCATGAATTTAGACGACTTTTTTGTCATGATTTGCACAAGTTTTTATAAAGATTGTGGTTTCCACTGGATACGTTCAAAAAAATGCTTGTCACAAACTGAAAACTGGAGCACATGGAGACGAAGAGGCACATCAGGGTTCATAGATGAGCAGGTATCTCACGTGGCTGATGGCAACACTTAACCAACGACCCTTCACAGCAAATGGATGACTCACGAAACAAAATTACTACGATTCTTTCTTTTCTACCCGGGTTCCTTCTGCTCCGCAGCCTCTTCGAATGCCTCTCCCGGGACAAGCAGAGGTCCCAACTGTTAGTTTATTTTTTGAACCACTGTTAGATTCAGATTTTTTTTAACCAGGAAAACAGCTGAGCTCTCCACTGTTAGATTTTATTAAAACACAAAAACAACCACTGTACAAAACAAAAGGAAACACTCCTGCTAAGCCCAGAAAAAAAAACAAAAAACTATACAAAGGAATCAACCCAGGAGAGAAAAACAGGCCGCTTGTTTTCAGAAATCCTATATGCTTGTAGTCGACCTTCATCTTTGAGACATCTTCTCCATGAAGAGGAGGATGGAGATCCTCTGTTAAAAATGAAGTTATTGTGCTGCATCCAAATTTGCCATGCAGAGATAATGAACACTTCCATGACGAAAGGATATGGAAAAACTTTTTTTGGCTTGTATTATCATTTGGAAGAAATCTGACGTAAGATCCACTGAATGCCACGGAACTGCCAACAGAGCTGGCTGGAAGAACAAGTGAAGAAGAGGTGAAATGCCATTTCTTCAACATTCATCTTGCATAGGACACAATTGTAGTTGTTGCCTTCCAGCTTGAGCTTTTTTCTCCTAATAATGTTCCTCGTGTTGAGCCTGTCCATCATTAAGAGTGAGGAGAAAACTCTTTAGTTTGTTGCAACATTTGGACTTCTAAGGGACTATAGCACTTTCGTTTTTATTTGACAAATATTATCCAATCATGGACTAACTAGATTCAAAAGACTCATCTCGTGATTTACAGGTAATCTGTACAACTAGTTTTTGTTTTCGTTTATATTTAGTGCTCCATGCATATGCCGCAAGATTCGATGTGATCGGGAATCTTGAAAAGTTTTGGTTTTTGGGGTGAACTAAACAAGGCCTAAATCCACAGAAAGCAGATAGATTTCTCTTGCATATAGAAACACAAAGATCAAGCAGATGTCTTTTGCTATTTCAAAATTCAAATAGTGAAAAACTGTGAAATATAAAATAAAAGGATTTGGTTCGAGAAAAGAAAAAAGCAAAAGGATTGCATTTTTTTTCAAGTAGCCAATGGAGGGAATCCAGAAATGCATCTACACAGCTCTACATTGAACCATTTCCGCCCCACTTAAACATGTCTTACTGTCTGAATCCAACATATGGCAATTTATTTTCCCTTCTTTTTTGAAAGATACATGGTAAAATTTTCCATAGTGAATATATACATATGACAGATGATGCTTTTATGTATGAATTCTTCAATCACTCTGTGTAGCTTTCCTGTGAAGCTTACATCATATTTATGTCATTATTCCTAGTAGACAGGACTAAGGTATTTCTTAAAATAAAGGAAAAGGAGTCAAGCAAACTTTATTAGTCTCAGTTATTCTAGAAGTGTCATCATCTTCTTTTAATTCAGGTGGATCATCATTGCAAATCTGCAATGTTATATAGCTTACTTGTAAGGCAAAAACACTGACTTCAGAACATACAAGGTGTCACAGTGATATAGAAGATAAAAAAACCAACCAGTGATGCCAGAGACTTTAGATCCTCAATATCGAAGTTCCATGCACTAACCCTTGTTGGTACTCACCCTGTCACATAAACCATCAAACTTTCAGAAAAATAGTCACGTATATGGATTGAAGGGCGAAGTAAATATTGCGTCTATGCCTATGAAAATACATAATGGTGTGCTAACGAAACAATACAGTAAGCAAAATACATCTTGTGAGTAATCATGGTATTATCTAAGCAACTAAACATGATGTTAGTTGATTGTTTATATATGAAATGAATAGTTGATAGTCATGTGAGCACCGTATCCACATACTGGAGTCACACAGATCTTGGGGTGTTCAAGGGCTTAGCTTTTAGAATCCATCTTGGTTTGTGATTTCAAATTTCTGCAGCTCTGGAAAGGTACACGTTGTAGGGAATAGAAGCTTCTCTCTAGAACAAAAGAGTTTGCAACTTCACAAGCTAAATAGATATTTAATACGAACCATTGCTTCTGCTAAAACATGTTTTAGCAGTCATCTACTTTAGCACAAAGAGTTGCATCATATGGCTTATGAGCGATCATTTTATAACATCAAGTTTATCCCTAAAAAACTAACATCGTATCATATGGGTTGTGAAATGAGTCTGATTTTGTAGCATGGTTCCTAATTACTCTCCCCTAGTCCTTGTTCAACCAATAAACATGAGGAAATACTAGCATACTCGGCCATTGATATAATACTATCACAATTTAAATTTCTGTCTTTTATAAAGCAACCATTTTGCTCATATATATCCCTACCATCTTTTATGAAATTTGTTTTGAAGCCACATCTTTAACGTTAACATGGTCCACAAATATGAAGGATACATCTAGCCTGCTTCAGGGGGGAAACAAGTTGAGTAGAGAAAAATAGGCAAAGTACACTTTCACGAACCATGAAAAGTGCTTCTTGTTTTGCAGCAGGCATTCTCTTCAAAGCTAGCTGTGCTTCATCCTTTAGCTGGAAATACAAAGTCATTAACTAAGAAAAACTATCACAAGCATTATGTGAAACAGAAATAAGAAAAAAAGTACATAGAAAAAAATGAAGTGTCTTTACACGATCACAAAGAGGGGGCAAATCAGTTAAAATGCTTAACAGTTAGCTCCAGAGGTTGTGCATTCTTGAAAAAAGAATGCTTAAGTAATTTTTGCTGCTGGCCTCTTTGTTTGATCTTTAACCAAGCACATTGCAACCATTTCCTTGAAGGACTGATTACAACTGAAAAAACTTTAATTAGAAGAGCAACCACAATAATCTAACCTAATGCCCAGTCTCTGTACAAATAATGACTGAAACGGCATTCTAGAACAGAAAGATTGTGATAGAAAACTATAATCAGAAAGCATTCACACTTGGAGGAGCATTTTGGAGCGTCATGAGAAGAACCTGTGCCACCAAGGAAATCACCAGTTAACACTGAATTCACACACGTGATTAGGTGAACTCTACGGAAATAGTTATTGAGCCAGAAAGTTTTTAAATTTGGATAGCTAACTTCATGGATAAGACTATCTGACGCCTATAATAGTTCTGCAAGCTGGTGGCAATCAGCAAGTCTAAATAAGTATTCACAAAATAATGTAGAATTTCTAGGATTTCTCTCTTTCGCTATCATGTAATGTGAGGATTAATGTGGAGGCTACAAAAAGAGTCTCTAATTAGTAATACTAGGATTAGATGGCAAAATGATTAAGCTACTTCATGAAATTTCAAAATAAAAGAAAACTGATGCAATCAATCATCAAGCATTCACGCTCCATGGGAACTATTATTAGATTGCTATTCCATAAGAGCAGGAAGGAAAAAAGATTTAAAATCTTAATTTGCAAAGAGCAAATGACCCATTACCTTCATAGCAGGGTACATTGAAAAGGGAGCATGTCCATGTGCCAGCTTGAGTGCGGTTATTACAAATGACCATAAATCAGCTCTGTACAAAGAGTCGATAGTTGTTAGAAGATGTCAATTACAATAGCAACTAAGAAAAGTAAAAGTACACACAAAAAGCTACAGCGCGTTAAACAAACATGATCATTATTACACAAGTAAAACATAAGCAATATTATAAGTGAAAAATGATATTAGGGAAGTTTTCCCAGAAACCTCAAACTGGAACCGACCAGAACCTGGTCACCACCTAGTTTCTGGGAAGAGTTCCAACTTGATGATGTGCTTATTTAAATACAACAAGTAAATCTAACTTCCAACATAGTATTTGCTCTATCTCAGGTTTATTAAGCAATGCAAATTGTGAAGAAGAACTAAGCATGCACGTGTAAAAATATAAGATTGGTATTGATATTCACCACATACTTGAAATCATATCCAGTTCCAGGCTGGAGAACTTCTGGAGCCATCCTAAACACCAAGTAAAACAAGAAAAACATGTCAAATTATGCATAAACTAATTAATTTCTATTGAACCACTAGCAAAAGAAATGTATATAAAAGAAACATAGTTACCAGCACGGTGTTCCAACAAATGTACTCCTAGCCCTTTGCCTATCACCCCTATCAAAAATGCAAGCAGAGACACCGAAGTCCCCAAGCTTGACTACACTGGGATTACAATAAGGATATTACCTGCATGCAACAACGATATGTTGAGAAAAGCACTGCCAAAACTAATCTCAAACAAATCCTACAGAACTGACCTTCACATCACGATGAATATGCACTTGGCTATGGGGGTAGTCTAGAGCTTTGAGTGTTTCATTTAGAATAGACGCAATAACTGGATCTTCAAAACCATCAGATATGCAACCATCATTAGGTGCAAACGTGAACCTTCTGGCATGAATGGCATTACCACCAAAAGATTATGACCCGCAACCGCAACAAATGAGCAGTAAGAACTGATGAACATTATGATGATCTATCAAGCTCAAAGTTAGTCTCCTTTCTTACATCATCCTGCATACAATATATATACTACCGTGAGATGACAGTGTTCGTTTTACAAAGGAGCATACAATATAGATATACTATCGCCAGAATCAGTATAATTTCTTGCATGCCATGAGAATAATTAGGCATATTTTTGTACAGAAGTAAATAAACAGACTAAATAAGTCAGCTTGCATTAGCAACTCAGTACTGCGAGCAAACATATTCTAGCAGTAAACCAACAATAGGAAGATTAACTTATCAACTTCTACCAACAAAAAATTCAGTGTGCAGAACATGGCATTACCATGTCTAAATGCAAGGGAACTAAAGGGTGCGCACTTAAGGTTCTTATTCTCAGTCCATAGTGCTAACCAAAAGCTGATGCAACAGTAGAGCATATGAGCAGAAAAGGCAGCGTAGAATATATGGCTAACAAGAAAGGCAAACAAGGCAGAGTAGAATACATGTTTGCGAGATGCATAAGCCACCAAAGACAAGGCAGAAGCCCGTATACTCTCCTGAGTTCTTCCTATTCATGTTTGACAATAACTGTCACAAAAAGAAGTCATGTCCGATGGTACCTTGGTTACACATCATTCAGCATTAGACACAGCCTCTTTCTGGCACCAGGGTGTAGTTATTCCATCAACAAAAGCATTGTACGAACAGCCATCTTGTTTCAAAACTTGTGAGGACATTTCAGCAGGACTTTCTACCATCTTATCCAATGAATCCACCTCACAAAACCCTGAAATTAGTGTATTGTAGGAAACACTATCAGGAACAATGCCTAAGCTCACCATCTCGTCAAAAAGCTTGGAAGCTTCTTCTTTGTTGCCAGATTTGGAATAGGCAAACATCAGAGTGGTGTAGGTCATCTTATTTGGAGGTATACCCCTGGAATGCATTTCCTTGAAGTACATCACAGCTTCATCAATTTTTCCTATTTTGCAAAAACCTTGAATTATAATTGTGTAGCCAATTACTCCAAGCTCAATGTCCTTTACTATACATTGTGCAAAAACTGCCTTCACCTCTTCAACAAGACCAGCATGACACATCCAATACATAAGGCTATTGTAAGTTACAGGTGTTGGTTGTATGCCATTATACTTCATAGTGTCAAGAATACCAATTGCATCAGAAATGTTACCATTCCTACCATAACCACCAATAAGAGCATTATAGATGACTGCATTCGGTCTTAACCCATTTTTCATCAATTCTGTCAAATATTCATTCGCCTTGTGCATATCCTTTGCTTTGCAGTAACCGTCTATTATAGTGCCATATGTCACAATATCTGGTTTAAGGCCCTCACTTTTCATCTGATCCAGCAGGTGAAGGATCTCTTCCACCTTACCCAAATTACAGTAAGTGTGTAAGAAAATATTAAAAGTGAAAAGGTCAGGCTTAAACCCTCTTTTGATCATATCATCACGAAGTTGTATTGCTTCATCCATTTTACTGGCTTTGCAGCAGCCTTGAATCATTATATTATACGTGATTCTATCCAATTCAACCCCGCTATTCACCATAGCCTTTAGAACCTTAGTAGCCTCTTTCATGTTGTTACCTTGACAAAGCCCATGAATCAACGCATTGGATGTTGCAACATTGACACCTAAACCTTTACCCAATACTTGGAACCAAATTTCAGCTGCTTCTTCGTGTTTCCCACTTTTGCAAAGCTCCTGGATACAAGCTGTCATCAGAGCATCATTTGGTTTCAGAAATCTGGCAAGCATTTCTCTTATAAGCCTTAGCACCAAATCCAGTCTTCCAGTTCCTCGAAGATGCCATGCAACCACACTATTAAACAGGCTGCAATGAACCATCATCCCAGCCAACAACATCTCATCCAATATCTTCTCAGCATGTTCCATTTCTCCTTCTTTGCACAGAGCCTTCGCAATCAAGTTGTAAGTCACCACTGTCTGCTTTATCCCCTTTGAGACCATTTCATCAAACAGCTTAAGCGCCTCTGAGCAATGCCCTTTCCTACAATGCCAACCAATCATCTCATTGTAAATAACCTCATTAGGGGTGATCCCAAAACCCTGCATCTCCTGTAACACTGCACCAACCTCCCCAAACTGCTGGCCCCTTGCAAGACCACTGATCAGGATGCCAAACGTGACAATGCTTGGTCTCACCCTGCCTTCAACCATTCTCCCCTTCAACCGAAAGGCCTCCTCCACCCTCCCACTCTTGCACAGTGCATCCATTAGCACGTTGTAAGTGACAACCGTTGGTTGGATCCCAGACCGCCGCAACTCCGCAAGCATTGCAAAAGCAGCATCAATCTCTCCAGCCCTGCAGAGTGCCTTAATCATCGCCGTGTATGTGTGCACATCAGGAGCAACAGTCTTGCCATCCCGCATTTCTCCAAACACCTTGCGGGCCACGTCCAGTTGGCCACCACAACCTAGGGCTTCGACAAGGATACTGCATGTCTTGATGGACGGCGATGCACCACGTGCGGAAAGCTCGAGAAAGGCATCGGCGGCACGGGACAGGGATCCGGGGGCAGGCGAGTTGAGGCAGGCGCGGACGAGAAGGTCCGCTGTGGCAGTGCAGTGGGAGTCCGCGATAGCCGCTGCGGCGACGGACAGAGGGTTGAAGCGGAGGAGGCGTGAGACGAGGCGGCGCGCGGACGGTAGCGAGGCGCGATCGGCGACGAGCGATTGGAGGAGGAGCGTAGAGACGCGGGGAGACAGGAGATCCTCGGCGTGGCGGGAGGCGGAAGCGTGGGCGTCGGAGAGAATATGCTGGAGGAGGCGCTGGGCGGAGGAGGCCGGAAGGGGGGCCGGAAGGGACGAGAGGGCGGATGCGAGGCCGCGGCCGCCAAGGCGGCGGAGCAGGATGGCAAGGTCGCGCTTCGCATCGGGGGAGGGCGCCACGGAGAGCGCGCTGGCAAGCTCCGCGGCATCAGCGGCGGCGTCAGCGGCGGATGAGAGGCGGCGGCGGAGGAGGGGAAGGAGCCGCGGTGGTTTCATGGTGTATGCGGGCGGTGGCCGCCGACGGCCTTGAGGACAAGACGAAGGTTGCGGCGGGAGAACGGACGGCGCGGATTGGATCGTGGACCGGTAGGCTAGGAGGGGGCCAGCAGGGCCCCGGGGAGGGGCGGAGGACTTCGTGAGGGCTTGGTGGCGAATGTGTAGTTTTCTAGGTTTTTTTCAGGAAAAAGGAAATGATTCGAATTAGCTACCGGTTTTTTTTTCTTGCAACTTCAATTAGCAAGAGCCTGTTCATTTGGCATGAACCAATCCTGGATCCATTCCTACCAGTAATATTTCACTAAGGCTCTGTTTAATTTCTACCTAAAAACTTTTCGCTTCATCATATCAAATATTTAAACATTAAATATAAATTAAAAACTAATTAATTCCATAGTTTGCATTATTTGCGAGATGAATTTTTTAAGTTTAATTAGTTCATAATTTGATATTAATTGTTATAGTTATAAATGTGCTATCTAATATCTTTTAAAGCTAGTTCGTTTAGGGTGGTTCTATGGAGGAATAAATTCTGATCGAGAGCGGTGTATATAAAATTAGATAAGTCCCTAGAACATTTGATCAGCGGAAACGGTTTCTAATTGGATTTCACCAAACTGAACGAGCCCTTCCCGATATATTGCAACATAAATCATCAATACATATAGCAATCAAGTTCTCGGTACTTCTAGACGTTGGAAGCATCCAAACAAGCTCCCAATCTTTCTTTTTCTTTTTCTTTTGCATCTCCCCACTCCCGTTGACCTTCCGTGCCAAAAAAAGAGCATCATGTTACCTTTAGAATCAACAAAGGGTTTGTTTTGTTCTAGGGCTCGGGTTAGGGTTAAAAATCAGTCTTGTTTTGTTCGTATACCAACAAGCTAACCAATCAACAAAGGGTTTGTTTTGTTCGTAGGGCGTGAATGTACATGTTTGTTGTGGACGTCATTTACATAACTATGAGAACCTACAAACACACATACGCAAATGAGCGAAAATGAGCGTGCGTGAAGTAAAATCGATGTCTTATTCGTACAACTGGGCCAGAAAAAATGACTTATCCGTACAACTCGACTCAGAAAACGAGCGAAAGATAAAGTAAGGCCTCCGTGAAGTAAAATCGGAACCGTGCATCAATCCTCGAAATGGACCACCGAACTGGGCCACAAAGTCCACGCGTTATTTGGGCCTAGCCCAGCCTAGGCTAATCTGCATCTGCTCTCGCTGCATGTCGTTCCTTGTCGTCGACTTGTCGTGCACAACAGCACAAGAACAAGAAAAGATATGGAAGTGGAATATCGCAGCTGGTCCCGTTTGTGATGCCGTCTCAGCAGCATTTTTTTAAGCTAGCAAACACATTGACTAAAAAAAACTAAAATAGTTTAGTTCCATTAGTCACTCAAGAGTAGCTAAAATAATTTTAGTTAGCTAAAATTTAGTTGGTGGAACCAAACAGGGCCTAAGCGCGTAGTTGGCCTTCTCGTCCTGCACTCCACGATCCTTGACCACTTGCACCCTGTGCGGAGTCGAGCACGAATGCACGATGGAGACGATCACGAGTGGCGTGATGGCAGCGAACTCCGACACGATCACCGCGCTCGTTCGCCCAGAGGCCGTACGTGGCTGAACGCCAGCAGCACGACGAAGGAGACGCCGACGAGCACCGACTGCTTCAGGGTCACCGATACGGCGTTCTTTGCATTGGCCCTGTCCACGTTCCCGGCCCCGACCTCATTTCACACCCGGCTGCTGCGCGCAATGGGACACATCGACACGGCCGGTCACCACTCACCATATATAAGCCCAAGGCAACACGATTTGATGAAGCTGACAAGTGACAAGCAAGCACACGAGACGTACGTGATCATGAAGCCGCGATGGCCTCCGTGCAACTGCTGCACACAATTATCCGCCGATCAGTTTGTAACGTGGCGAGACAGCCCTGTTCGGTTGATCGTTTCTATAGCCGATGATACTGTTAATTTGTTCTAAGGCCTTTAGTTCACCCCGAAATCCAAAAAGTTTTTAAAATTCCTCGTCACATCGAATCTTGCGGCACATACATGAAACATTAAATATAGATGAAAACAAAAACTAATTACACAGTTTGTCTGTAAATCGCGAGACGAATCTTTTGATTCTAGTTAGTTTAAAAAATCTGAAATTTTTCCGAAACTAAACAAGGCCTAAGAGAAAAATACTATTCCAGCTTAATTAATTTATCTTCGCTGTCGCCGAACGCCTCCTCCAAGGCTCCGACCGCAGCACGTAGGCGAGCTGCATCAGGCAGGAGGCCCAGAACGCGGCCGAGATGGCGGCGGACGCGCCGGCGAGCCCCATGCCGAGCACGTTCGCCAGCGGGTGTGCCAGCGCGACGTGGAGCGCGAACGGCACCGCAGAGCAGCACGACGAGCGGCACGACGACGGACTGCGTCTGCAGGTACCGCCGCTGCAGGCACTGCAGGAAGGCGAACGCGAAGAGGCCGGGGACGCGACGAACGCCGCCGCGCTAGCTGCGGCCTGCGGGACACCTCGGGGTCCTGCCGCAGGAGCAGTGGCTCCGTGAAAATCCACAGCACGGAGACGAGCGCGCACACCACCGCCGACAGGATCATCGCCGACTGCAGGTACAGGCCCAGCATGCGGTACATCCGGGGCGCCGTAGGCCTGCCCGCACAGCGTCTCCAGGCCGCCGCTGAGGCCCGTCTGAAACAGCCATTCATACTGTAGCAAATTTTCGACTGTCATAATAGCCAATATCAATTAAGTATTTATAAATAAAATTAGGATAAAAAAACAATTACGTCGGCTGTGTACCATCGATGGATGGCACAGGCTTGGAACTGTGTTCCCTTATTAAAAGAATCACGTCTACTGTCAAGACAAGGTAACTGATTTATTTATTTATTTTATTTTTTTTTTGCAGCGAAGAACTTGGGGCAGCTTGGCCTGTCACCGTTACGGCGTTACCAGTTAGGTGTTACCCTCACTGCGCCTGTCATCTACTGTCAAGGCCAAAAACTTCAGTACGGTTAACGAAACCAAATCGTTAATTGCAGCTGAAAATTGAGCAGGAGGGACCGGGAGGGAATGGGGATATTTGTGCAGCCTGTGACGGTGGCCCAGGAGTTGCCAAGCGTGCAGCCGCCCAACATCACGGACACCAGCGGGATTCAAAAGAGAGGGAGAGCGTAGTGTTAAAGACTATTGAATTTTTGAAGTCCATGCAAGTCTTGCAGCTAGCGAAGTCTTCCCTCGTTCACGTGAAATAAAATTAGGGGATATTTAGTTCGGTAAAGTTTTCAAGATTTTCCGTCACATCAAATCTTGCAGCATATTCATAAAGCATTAAATATAGATTAAAAAATAATTAATTACATAGTTCGTCTGTAATTTATAAGACGAATCTTTTAAATCCATTAGTCTATAATTAGACAATAATTATAGGGTGGCTGATTTTGTGTGCGTGAGAAAGAAACAAAAAGATAGGAAGGGGAATGAGACGAGGAGACTGACGCGTGCCTATAGGGTGGCAGTGAGACAAAGTAGAGAAAGAGCTCTCGCTCATAAGTTGCAATTTGGCTAGATATTGAACCAGGCCAACGGATCCATCATGGAGCTCTGCAAACAGTGGGATTCTAGATCCAACTTAAAGGTCTACTAAACAGGTCCTTGCAAATATAGTGTTTCAAATCTAGTTTTCCAAATTTAAAACTCTACCAGATAGGTCCTTACAGACACTGCTAGAGAACACACCTTTCGTCGATGTGCCAAATGAGCTTTAGTCCCGGTAATTTTGGCGCCCGGGACAAAAGAAATCTTTAGTCGCCAACGGCTCTAGTGTCAGGCGCTGTCGGAGAGGGACCTTTAGTCCCGGTTGGTGTTACCAACCGGGAGTAAATACTTACCTTTAGCCCCGGTTTGTGACACTAACCGGGACTAAAGATTTTGTCCCGGTCGTTGGCACTAACCGGGGCTAAAGGTAGGTATTTACTCCCAGTTGGTAACACCAACTGGGACTAAACCCTCCCGCTATAAATTGAATCTCCCTCCTCCCATCTTCCTCTCCCTGCCCGAGCTCGAGGTGCTTTGTTCTTGCTTGTTCTTTCATTGTTCTTGCTTGTTAGTGCTCTCATCTCCCACGATTGATCCATTTCAACGCTTCTACGTCGTCGTCGATTTGTTTGAAAGGTTGCTGGCTTCATCCTCCTATGTTTCTCACCGCCATATGTAATTTCATATTGGACATATGTCTATTTTGATTAATTCATGTTGCCATCTGAGCAATCATCGTCTTCTCATGTTTGAATTTTTTTGAACG
>Ga0182004_10002302_pt1 | contig 14766 bp, 13 predicted proteins | sample Sormic07211540_1_FD_120479 | JGI IMG/M metagenome (GOLD analysis project Ga0182004, IMG submission 120479) | Endophyte microbial communities from Sorghum bicolor roots, Mead, Nebraska, USA - 072115-40_1 MetaG | ecosystem: Host-associated > Plants > Roots > Unclassified | place: USA: Nebraska...
GGCGAGGCGACTGGCGTTCCCCCGCCCCCGCCCCCCACTTCGCCCCCCCCCCCCCCCCCCCCCCCCCCCCTCCCCGCCCCCCCCCCCCCCCGCGCTCTCCCCCCCCCCCCCCGCCCCCTCCCCCTCGATGTCCCCCCCACAAAAAAATGATCCCCCCCCCCCCCCCCCCCCTCTATCCCCTCCCCATCTCTGCTAGGGAGTGCGCTAGATTTCAGCTCTTGGTTGGATGTTGATGCATCATGCCAGCATATTATCTGGCCGTAGTCTCTGTTAGCTGGGGCAAGATTTCGGTGCGGAAAGAAGATCTCGTGCTCTGAAGTGGAGTATTTTGTACCAGCTCTACCGGTTGGTTAACCGGGATGGGTGGCTCAGTTGGCCCTGTGTATCAGGAACTCTTATTGGCAGCAACAATCAGAAACTAGTTGAGCTAGCTATTCTAGTTCCTAGACTGAAGAATCATTTCAATCTGACAAAAGTTAACTGAAACAGCCTGATAGTGGTAGGTCAAACAGCTTAGGGCTTGTTTGTAATGCAGGAATTTCACAGGAATAAGTTCAATCTTAGTGCAAAAATACAGGAACACGGGGAAAAAATAAATCACACCTTCCAAATAGGGTCTTAAAGTAGTTCTGTTTTTGCAGATTTAGAAGGGCAGCGTCGAATTATGGCCTTGTTTAGTTTGCATTTTTTTGGTTTTTGCTACTGTAGCACTTTCGTTTGTATATGACAATTATTGTCCAACCATGGACTAACTAGGCTCAAAAGATTCGTCTCGCAAATTATAGGCAAACTGTGTAATTAGTTATTTTTTAATCTATATTTAATGTTCCATGCATGTGCCACACGATTCGATGTGGTGGGGAATCTTGAAAATTTTTTGGAACTAAACAAGGCCTATGTTTCCCTAAATTCTGCTCAGGCGTTAACGTTTAAGGCCAACTGTTTTCTTTCTGAATCAGCAATGCATGGCATAATTGCACTGTTTACATATTCTCATGCAACGAGTAACATTCAAAATTGCTAACCCAGAGTTCCAATAAACAGGCGAGCGTCGGATTACTGCCATCAAAGCGGCACAAGATGCAGAGGATGGGAACATATCTTACCAGTTGCAATTGGTACGGTCATATTATTCCAAGGAGCAATTGGAGGGAAATGCTATGCAATATTTTCAGGAGAACTTGCCCGATGTATCGGTTGTTCCGAATCAGGAGTATGATGTGCTTGAGCTGAAATGGAATAACGGCGACGAATGGATGATTGGAGACTTTGCAGATGACAGGACTCTGCGAGCTTCAATTGCATCATTCACAACTGCTGATGGACTTCAGTTTCCAAAGGATTCAGGTTTGACCAAGTCATCTACCTACTAATGGTTTATTACTTCATTGTAGCCAGCTAACGTCAGACTGCTTAAATGATATTCTGCTACCGCATATTCAGTTGGGGAAGACTTCTATAGGCGCACTAGCAATTTCAGTGATTTTGTAAGTATTTTTGCCTGTAGCGACACCATATGTTTGTGCTGTAGACTTCACTACTCTTATGACTTATGAGTGCATGCTGCTTTGAAGGCTTGGAGTGAGCAGCCTGAAGGCCAAATGGCAGGAGCAGCAGAAGCTTTTCAGACGCCTGGGGTATGCATTTTTCTTCTTTCCAGTATATACATTTGGTAAAAATTGTATTGCATTATATTTCTACAGTATCATGTTTCCCAAGTAAATGCTTGCTCCTGGAATGCGTATAAACATACTCCTTAACAGGCTGTGAGTAACCGACTATCCTGTGGCATGACGCCCAAAACCGTAAGGTTACCCAAGAATGGCGAGATGCTCTTATCTGTGCGTGGTTCACCTCTTGGGGTCTACAAAGAAGAAAATTTATCAGCCATTGAAGGTATTGACCTTGTTCTCTTGCTAGTTTTCCACTTTTCCTGGCAGAAGCCTCATTAGGTGTTTTCCTGTTAAGTAACCATTTTTCTTTTTCCAGAATCTGGTAACGGAAATGAAGATGATGCTCCCTGCTAACTCACTAGACATCACCAGTAAGAAATTCGTATGACCGATTCATTGCTACAATTATAATTACACAACTATCATGACATTGATCAGTGTTTACATTGCAGGATGTTGCCAGCCTTTGACAATAACTGTAAGCGTTGCTAGAGCCTATGTGAGGTTCATAGACTGACTGGGAAAGAATCTGATTTGTTCAATGATTGGCACCTCGCTTCTCAATGTACCTTGAAATGAGTGTATTTAGGTCACTTTGTAATTTGATGAACCCTGTTCCTGTTGTAGCATGCCGACTTTATTCAGCTGACATTGTGCTATCAGCAGTGTTGTTGTGTGCAATTTCACTCCATTCTTTCTCTACTCAACCCTTGTTCCAAGCATTGCTGAAATAGATCACTAGAAGTCCATTTTTGACATATTGACTCTTTGATTTGTCGAATTTCTGTCCCTATCTTTACCTGTAAACATGGCACCTCAACTATCAAATATTGTTCATTTCTGATCCTAAGCCTACGTTTTTGTGTTTTTTCCTTACAACAAATTGCTGTTTTTATTTACCGCAGATTATGAACGTCAGGCATGTTTTTCATGCCCTCATGCCCTCACTTCTCTCTCTTTCTCTCTCCCACACACACAAAGCAGTGGATAGCGGGCAGAAAAGTAAATATATAATGAGAACTATTGTCATGTGACTCCAATCAAGCTTGACTTCAAATTGAGAGGGTATGGAAACATATACTCCATCCATCCCGAATTATTATAAGTCATTTTAACTTCCTTGAAGAATCAAAATATTCAGTTTGATTAAATTTATATATATCATAAAATAATAATATTTATGTTATCATAATTAGGTTTTTTTATTAATTATATTTTCATAGTTATCTATTTTATGTCATAATTTTTTTAATTTTTTATATAGTTTTAGTCAAACTTGAAACGTTTTGACTCTGTAACAAAATTGGAATAATTAGGTGCTAGATTTAGACGGTAACAGATGGATAAATATAATTAGCTCGGAACTGAAGCCGTTCCCGTGCAAAAAGTCCAGAAGACATCCGTGCAAAAACGAATCCCCATCGAACTGGCCGTGGCGTGCCGCGTGCGAACTGCGAACGAGGGCTAGCGTGTTCGAGCCCAAAACACCAGGCCAGACCACACATGACCTGACTGGCTGACCCGATTCGATCGCCTACGCCCCACGCAACGCCACGACGAACCCCGCGAAGCGAGCAGCGAAGCGAAGCAAGCCCCAGGCGTCGCCGGCGAGCCGGGAGTGCATCGCCGGCGGCGGAGGCGGAGGCCGCGATGGGGAATAAGATCGCGCGGACGACGCAGGCGTCGGCGACGGAGTACTACCTCCACGACCTGCCGTCCACCTACAACCTCGTGCTCCTCGACGTCGTCAGCCGCGGCCGCTTCCTCAAGTCCGTCCGCTGCAAGCACGACGAGGGGCTGCTCCTCGTCAAGGTCTACTTCAAGCGCGCCGGCGAGCCCATCGACCTCAAGGTAACCCGCGTGCGGCTGGCGGCTGCTCGCAGGCGCCCCCCAATCCCCTCGTGACTTCCATCGGATTTGGTTCCGGATCGTGGTCGTGAGATCCCGCCGCTGGTTTCGCAGGAGCACGAGCGGAGGCTGGAACGGATTAGAAACGCGTTCAAGGGGATCGAGGGGTCCCACGTATTGCCCTTCCAGGTGAGGATTCCGTGCTTAGGGCTTACCCTCCCGATTCTGGTGAACTTTCGCCTGTACGGCGTAGGCTACAGCTTCAGAGAAGGGGGGGGCATTGACGACACTTTACCAATGCGCAGTTGCATGTTCTAAGGGAAATTTAAGTGGGGTTTAGCGGTTTTTTTACCCCATGTACTGTACTCTGTATGTTTGGTTCAGCTAAGCTAACACTACAATGGCAATAAGTTGGTTTAACTTCCTTTTCAAGTGGTGTAATATTTTTTGGCCTCTATATGCTGTGGGTTACCTATTTTGATTATATCCTGATGAAAAGTTAGTGATATAATAGGCACTATATTTCGATGTTTTTTGCACAAGATAGCATGTGTCTGAAATTGCCACTTTATAGTACGAATCAATGGATGTACGTTGCATCTCAGTTCACGTGCTGAATTGGCTTCCAATGTTGTTCAGGTTTGGTTGCAAACAGATAAGGCAGCGTATCTCCTGAGACAGTACTTCTTCAACAACTTGCATGATCGACTGAGTACACGCCCTTTCCTCAGTCAGATTGCAAAGAAATGGCTTGCCTTTCAGGTGACGTCTCTTTTCTTTGGTGTAGTGTGTGTGTGTGTGTGTGTGTGTGTTCAACGACTATCAATATATACAAAGGTGTAGAAGTTGATCCTGCTGGTGTCCATACTCCATAGCCCATAGGGATAAATTCTCACTGCTAATTGCAGATATAAATGTTACACTAAAATTAGTGGGGCATGTAAGAGTCATTCTTTATTTTCTTTTCCTTTCCAGAGATGGTTGCCGACTCAGATCATTTGGTTGTGCAGTTAATTCATGCAGTGGAGCAGAGCCATAGTAAGGGAATTTGCCATGGTGAGAAGGGTTTGTCTGAGTCGCATTGGAAGAAAATTCTCTTGGCTGTTATTTTTCACACTTTTTTATTTATTTTGCGGTTAGGTGACATAAAATGTGAGAATGTGCTCGTTACTTCTTGGAATTGGTTATATCTTGCGGACTTTGCATCATTCAAGCCAACGTTTATCCCGGATGATGATCCATCCGATTTCTCATTCTACTTTGACACTGGAGGAAGACGAAGATGCTATCTAGCACCTGAAGTGAGCCCCTTAATCTAATTTACTTGAAATTTATATGCTATCTTTCTCTGTGCCTGTGAAAAATTGGGAGGTGCCACCGGGAAAGTTCCTAAACAGTCACTCTGGATAATTTATCCTTGTTGCTTCATTTTTCCCCATTTGTTCCTTTTTACAAATGCAGCTTGCTTCAGTACATGTATTTGCATCCTGTGTGTAATTGCAAGATGGTACAGGTTAAAACTATCACTGAGTGAACGTGTTAAGACTTAAGACTGGTTACAATCAACGTCTCATTTAGTTACTTTTCTTGACAACATTTTGATGTTGCCATTTTTGTGCGACTTGAAACATTGCATCCTGAAACCTGCTATTGTTATCAAGGATGGAATAGTTGCTATACTAGTGATTATTTTTTGTAGAAGGGATATACTCATTGTGATGCAATCTTGTCGATATCTATAATGTGAGTTGTTTATGCTACATCTTTGATCTAACACAACTGTTTCGTTGCTTCTTTTCTATTTTGTGAATGAATCCAATTTATGCAGAGATTTTACGAACACGGCGGTGAGTCCCAAGTTACAGCAGATGCACCTTTGCAACCATCTATGGATATATTTTCTCTTGGGTATGTTCACATTCATTTTAATTTTTCTCCATGTTCTTTAAGAGCTAGTTTTGTTTCAGGTTTGACCTCTTCACCTGGCATGACAGTATATCCTTTCCTTGTCAAATAGTTTGCCTATGATCATTTTTTTTCTTGGGCATTCTAGTTTCATCTAATGGGATGTAGTGTCATTTGTTCTTCTGTGGCAAGGGGGAACAGATTGTTTTACGTTTAGATGAAAGATGATGATTATTGCAAGACAGTTCTCATAAGTTAGTGCACAAAACTATTGTTATACCAACGACATTGAACCTGCATTCTCCATGAACTATTCTTTTCTTGACCCTTGAGACAGGCTTCCACTGAAATACACAGCTAGCTTGAAAATATTTTGGTTTCTTTTGGAGCTTCATGTTTATTCACAAATATATCATGTTAATTGTCACTTGCTTGCATATATTGGAAGCAAATTCAAATAGAGATTTTGTAACAGTTACTTTTTTTGTCCTCATTAACTTTGTTTTTGTCTACATTAAGTATTTTCACAAAATCACATCTCATGGTTTAGTTTCGTGGACTGTATGTCAGCTCCAAAAGTAGATTAGTGGTTGCTAGTTGCTAGAACTCTGGATTTTGAAACATGATTTTTAGCAGTACTCTATTAGGTTAGAGTTCTGGCAGCCATTTTCTTTTTTTAAAATGCTGACCATTGGACGGTATATTATGTATCTTCTTTCCAGGTGTGTTCTTGCTGAACTTTTCCTTGAAGGCCAGCCACTTTTTGAGCTTTCACAACTTCTGGCTTATCGGCGTGGTCAGTATGACCCCATACATACCCTAGAAAAGGTTTTTATGTTGTTCCTTTACTCTTCTTCAATAGTTTAATCCTTCGTTATGAATCATTGTAATGTTTCTATTATCGCCACTTACCTCTTAGCATCTATATACTGTTTTTTGGTTGCAACATGAGTCTGCGGTGTGCACATCTGTTTCCGATGGGACAATTAGTTCATATTTAATCTTGTTTCTGGTTCTAAAAGTGTACCTGGGTACTAGTTTTGAGACCAAGACACTCATGATATTGATATATCGTTTCTAACATATTCAAAACCTGTACTTTGCCAAATTTCTTGTATTATGAATATTTATATAGCATGTAAGAGAACATGGTAGTGAATGATTGCTATGCATGATTTAAGTTGGTACATCTGCACAGATATTGCATGCCCTGTTCTAAATGGCTGAAGCTGGGACTGTTCATACCTCTTATGCCTGAATAATACCTATGTATCCTACTGGACCAGTGTATATCATTAAAGAGATCAATATGGATATATTCAAATGGATTGTATTTGTAGAGTCTTCAACTCCAAAGAGCTTTCATGAGCCAAAACCTTTGCATACCTAAATGCAGCAATGCTAGATGCAATCCTGGATGAGCAAACTCATGATACTTTTCTCATGTTCATGATTTTCTGTTACATGAGTTAGTGATATATCAATTGAAAAATCTTAGCATTCATGTGCTAAAGGTTCTCAACAGTTTCCCATTGTTTTTTTTTCAACACTGCCAAATGCTGATAAAAAAGGGATAATCTAATCCAGTATGCCCCTATGCCCTTACTCCAGAGCATGATATTCTACAGAACTAATCAGTGAAAAACTGGAAATGATATTGATCCAAGGCACACTATTTTTCCCCCAGTTTGCGATTTATTTGTCAAAACTTTGTGCTTATAAAAGATGCATGTGGACAGTAAGACTACATTTTTCTCATGTACCTTCATTCGCACGCTATACCCTCATCATCAATTTCTTTACTGATTTTGTTTCTATTTTCTGGTTTTATTTGACTAGAGGATTGTTGGATTCCATTCAGATATTACCTATGCAAAGCCGCTAAAATATAAAATAACCTTGTGCATGCAGATACAAGATACTGGTATCCGTGACATGATACTTCACATGATCCAGTTGGACCCCAAAAAAAGGCTACCATGTCGAAGCTATCTGCAGAAATATGAATCTGTTGTTTTCCCATTTTATTTTTCAAAATTTCTGCACAAGTTCTTCTCGGACATTGTTCCACTTGACTCCGATGCCAGGGTAAAGGGTCATTCAAGTCTGTAGTAACCTTAGTTTCTCTACTACTGTTCAGCAAAGTTATAAACATAATTCTCTTTGCAGGTTGAAAAGACTCAAGAAAATTTTGAGAAGATACATGAAATAATGATGGGCAGCTCAACAACTGAACAAATTGAAAGATCTACATCATGTGAGCATAGTGAACCATCTGGGAGAAAAGTCATGGGAGGGGAAATTTTAAACTCACCTGGAGATTCTAGGAACAGCACATCCATAGTTAAGAAAATAACTCCTGTAGACCATCAACATATTGTTGGAGATATCAATTTTCTCCTCAAAGAAGTGGAGAGCAGGAGTAACAACACAAGCACAAAGGTCACAAAAGACATCGAACATTTTGTTGCACCAAGCATTTCCTGTGCAAGTGGTAATCAGTCCTCGCAGCTAGTTAATCCAGCAGGAAGGAAAATTGGAACTGGTTTGATGGGTCGGAACAATGTTGTATCTCATGTGAAGAAGATCTCAAAGAGTCATTTACCCTCCTTGGTGGCTGCTTATGATGACCAGTCAGATACCTATAGTTTTGACATTTTTCAGCAGATGGACTCCAAGGTGAGCTGTGAAGGCATGGTCTTGCTTGCCTCATTACTCTGCTCATGCATACGCAGTGTGAAAAAACCTGAGCTAAGAAGAGCCAGTCTCATTCTTCTGAAGTTCTCGTCCACATACATAGATGATGATAGTCGTTTACAGCTAGTGGTTCCCTATGTGATTGCGATGCTTTCAGATCCTTCTGCCATTGTCCGGTGTGCTGCTTTGGAAACCTTATGTGATGTTCTGTGTCTTGTGCAAGATTTCCCTATCAGTGATGCTGTTATATTCCCTGAGTACATACTCCCAATGCTCTCTTTGCTCCCTGATGATACAGAAGAGAGTGTTAGGGTTTGCTATGCTAGCAACATTCATAAGCTGGCTTTAACAGCCTATAGGTTCCTACTTCGTTCTCGTAGCATAGCGGATATTCGACCTCTGGATGAATCAGTGGTAGTTCCCAGATCACAGTCTGCAGATTTACCAGTGAAGAAGCAAGATACTTTTTTTCGCCAGCTTGCAGAGCTGAGGAAATCTATTTATGAGATAGTGCAAGATTTGGTGATGGGACAAAAGCAGACACCTAATACCCGTAGAGCTCTTCTGCAGGATATAGGTTATTTGTGTTACTTCTTTGGTTACAGACAAAGTAATGATTTTCTTCTTCCTATACTTCCAGCATTTCTAAATGATCATGATGAGCAGCTCCGTGCAGTTTTCTTTGGCCAGATTGTCTATGTTTGCTATTTTATTGGAGCAAGGAGTGTTGAGGAATATCTTTTGCCATATCTTGAACAGGCACTAAGTGATGGTATGGAGGCTGTCCTTGTAAATGCACTTGATTGCTTGACCATGATGTGCAGGAGTGGTTATTTGAGAAAAAGAGTAATTGTTGGTCTATTGGTAAAGGTTCTCCCCCTGCTCCGGTATCCAATCAATTGGGTTAAGCAGTCTGCAGTAAGATTTGTTGCTGCCTGCAGCGAGAGCTTAGGATCTGTAGATACTTATGTGTACCTTTCTCCTCATCTATGGCAGTTCCTACACAGGGAGCCACCTTCATTGGCCTCTGAAACTGCTCTTCTTTCATGTCTTAAGTCTCCACTACCAAAATCAATCTTCTACCAAGCTTTAGAGGATGCTCAGGACATTGGAGACATTTTACTGAAGAGCAGTGGCAACAAAGAACAGATAATACATGGTGGAAGATACCGTGGTACAGCACAAAGTGGATCCTCAGCCAACCTTGAAGATATTGGGCGACTGAAAGGCCCTAATATTTCCAGCAACATGTCTTTGGATGTCAAAGAATCTGTTTCTTTTGACAAATCGCTATATTCTGGTTTTGCTCTACAAGCATCTGCTGCAAATAGCTCCTTTTATGATGGATTATCTAAAGGAATACCATCATATTCTTTTTGTGCTGATAAGCGGGGTTTAGGAGAAACACACATGCTCCCTGATTCATCAGTGTATAAAGCTTCAATACGGCTACCTTGGTTGGAACCCAACCGTCCTGGCGTGCAGACTAGAGATGATCATTTCAGTAGCAAGCGGCGAGAGTTGAGCATCAGTGACTCTATGAAGAGCAGTTCCTCTTTGCAAGGGGATAGCATTCCAAACTCTGACACTGGAGGATTGCCATTCTCCAGATCAGCAGTGAACCTGGAGACTGGATGGAAGCCTCGTGGAATTCTAGTGGCACATCTCCAGGAGCATCGCTCGTCTGTCAATGACATTGCCGTGTCAAATGACAATACCTTTTTTGTGACTGCTTCAGATGACTCAAGTATCAAAATATGGGATACAAGAAAGTTGGAAAAGGACATTGCCTTCAGATCTAGGTTAACATACAGCATGGGTAATAGCCGAGCTCTATGCACGACAATGGTTCATGGTACTTCACAGGTTATTGTTGGTGCTAGCGATGGAACATTACACTTGTTTTCTGTGGATTGTGCACGTAGTGTTGGGAGTGTTGTGGAAAGGTATGCTGGAATTGTTGATGTAAAAAGGAATGATATTAAAGAAGGCGCGATTCTCAGTGTTGTAAATTGTTCATCAGACAGCTTTAGCCCAACTGTTCTTTTCAGCACTGAACATTGTGGCATCCATAAATGGGATACAAGAACCAACTCAGAATCTTGGTCATTTAAATCCTCTCCGGAGGAGGGCTATATATCAGCACTTGTTGTGGGCCAGTGCGGAAATTGGTTCATCTCAGGTTCTTCAAGAGGCGTCCTTACATTGTGGGACAATAGGTTTTTACTGCCTGTTAACTCATGGAACTATTCAACAGTAAGCCCTATAGAGAAATTATGCTTGCTTATACCTCCACCAAGTTCAATATCTTCTGCTGGAAGGCCATTAGTTTTTGTTGCCGCCGGATGCAACGAAGTTTCTCTGTGGAATGCTGAGAATGGAAGTTGCCACCAGGTAATAAAAAGTTTTCTGATTCAGTGCCATAACCCAAAAAATATCTATTCCTTCCCGAATTAAATCTGCTCCTGGTGTGAAAGATTTATAAAGTGAATGTTTCTATTGTTTTAGTATTTTCATGTTCCTTTTCCTTGTGTCATGTTCTAAGAAGTATTTGCACTTTTTTGAGAAGTGAGCAACTAAATCATATGCCCATATCAAACACTAAATTTGCATCTGGAATATTCAACAAACTATGCAGATGTTTAGAACAGCGAGCACTGACAATGAAGCTGTGATGTCAAAGGCACCATCAAGGCCTGTTAACAAGCCAATCATCAAAGATACAAGAAGAGCAGGCAATTATAAGTACAGAATCGATCAATTGAATGACCCACCTGTACGCCGTCCAGGCATACGTTCTTTGCTGCCCTTACCAGGTGGTGATCTATTAACTGGAGGAACAGATTTGAAGATTCGTTACTGGGATCAAGCAAGGTTCAATTCTATCTGTACTGCCCCTCTTGGTTCATAATTGGTTTTTAAATCCACTTACTGTCATAATGATGATTTGTATTGACATTTGAAGGCCTGAGCAAAGCTTCTGTATTGCTGGTCCCTCGGCGAAAGAAGTCCGATCAGCAAAAGGAGATATTTTGGAGAAAGCAGTTGGAAACGATGAGAGTTACGATATAAGATCCAGTTTTGGAGTACAAGTCGTGCAGGTAGCCTTCAGTCCTTGTTCGGTAGTTCTTTTGCCTTAACCTTCCATTCACGCTTCCCCAGTATTTACTTAACAGCCATGAAAGGCATTCTGCTTCTGCAAACTGCTGTTTGTAACAGATTTTTGTGTTCTGCCCAGGAAATGTACAAACAGAGTACCACGGTCTCTGGTTTGACGCCCAAGACTCAGCTCGCAGTGGCAGCCGCAGATTCTGCCGGGTGCCATCGTGATGCAATACTCGCGCTGGCATCCTTCAACTTGTCTAGCCAGAGATTGATATCAGCCAGCAGAGACGGTGCTGTCAAAGTGTGGAAATAGCTGCTCTAGCATGGGTAAGATGACAAGTCCTCAGGCGTGTACATATTTGGCCTGTTTAGTGCTTACACAGTACATATGCCACTAGTTATTGTTGTACAGAAGATGCTTTCGATCAATACAAGAGTCAAAATTGACATGTACGCTTTCATCCGGTGTGACCTCACATGTTTCGGTTGATATAGACTAATCGCTTATCTTATAGGAGTATCATGGATTAGTAGACAATATCATGATGAATATGAGGTAGGAGGCTGTCCAACTACAATTGTAAAGGGCTCCAACCATAATCCTCCACACAAAAAGGATTTGTAGATGCTGTTATTTTGGACAATGAAGGACCTGTTGTTAGTGTTCGGGCGGCAATTAAAAGAAGCCTGGAGGCTGAAGTAGCTTAGCTACAATAGTATGCTGCTTGCGTGCCTGTGTATTCTATCTCAAATTCTATCTATTCATTCTGGTAGCCACATGCAACCAGGTAAGGGAAATTCTTCCGTTGAACGGGCCTTTCTTCCTTTGACCACCTAGGCCCATCAAAGGCAGAGCTGCATGTGGTCCCAGGAAACTTTGGAGGTGTGGGTCCTGGCTGGTTGGTAGAGGGAATGATGAGGTCATGGTCCTACGCCTACCTCTTGAGCACATTGGTCATTGGTGGTACTGTACATTTGTCATATTCAGCATGTGTCAATGGTCGATCCAAATCCAACCATAAACTATACTCATACAATAGTTACCTATTCACTATTAATATATGGCTCACTTATCTCTCTCGCAAAGTTTTTTAGTTCCTATGCCTAAGCTGGCTGTAAGCTTACAGCCTGCCTCACTCCTCTTATCTCTCCCTGTGTACAGTACAATTATATGTACAATTTCACTGTACAATAGCAAAATCCCTAGGAACGAAATGCGTACGAATTCCAGGATGCAGCTGATGGTGTATCACTGTGTCACGTTGAGCGGGATAGTGAAATAAGCGGTAGCATTCTTGACTTTGATATAAAAGTGACATGCATACTTTGCATAGAGATGATAGCAGAAATGCAAAAGTCGCATTGCATCGAAAAAGAGAGCTACAGAAGGAGAGCTTGCATAGCTGTGTATAGATGCCATCACTCGCAGAATGCCTTTCTCAGGCACAGGCAATTTATCTTGTTTCATAGGAAATGACGCCGCTTTTGATACGCTAGTTTTACATCGTGATGAATTCAAAAAAAGAACACCTGTGGTTACTAAATTAAAAGGGAGTCTTGTAAGACCTTTGTTTGAATGTAATGAGATGCATATCAATTCAGTTTATCTCTAATCTACCAAAACATTTTTGTAAATTGAGGTAAATTCAATAACATCTAAACATGTAACTTGTGAATTGAGGTGAAACCGATAATCTTCAAACAAGACCTTAAACGAGAAATGGATTGAAGGCTATTCCAGTTCCAGGCGCAGGTGAAGTGATTGAGGCGTCAGTTGAGAGTTGAGACTAGAGAGGTGCAGTGCAATGGTAGGGGGTTGCACTAGCACATGGTTTTGTCTCTGCTGCTATACTCTGCTCATGCACCGTACAGTAGATACTTGCACATATGGTTGCGAGGAAGTTTACGTCTGCCAGTCCACTGCGTTGGCACACCACACCAAAAGCTGAGGATTCCAGAAATGCGATGCGACGACGTCGCCATCTTTTTCCATGGTGAGACGTCCGATGCGTGCATTTTTTTTTCCCTCTTTACCCGGCGATCATTCTTACGCAGAGGGCAGAGGCTTCAAAAGATGAGCACAATGAGAATGTTCTGTCCAGTACTCTAGTACGCGTTAATTATGTGACTTTACCATCGTTTTTATTGAAATTAACTGACTACTTGTGTCTTCAGCCCCTCTATCTCTACTCCCGCAAGCAGTATACTAGCCACGCCTTCCGGCTCCGACAGAGCATTGCGTTCGTCAAATTGGAAAATGCAGTGCTCACAGGCACTGTAAATTTTCGTCGCTCCATTATTGTTCCTTGGCAACTTTCAGCAACCAACTCGAGCAAGCACCAAGAAGAGCAAAGAATGCCGGACTGCCGGTGGTGCAGGAAACCAGAGGGACGCTGGACATCATCAACGAAAACTGAGGTCCTCATGCCTGACGGGCGACGGCAGCTGCTGCTAGGGCAGGGCCCACGGCACAGTGGCTCACAGCCATCTCAGTCACTCATCATTTCACTGGCCGTGGCCAGTCACTTGCCACTGTCCTTTGTGCTTTGCTTTACTACGCTTCACTTTTGACCGAATCTTGACCACCTCCCTCCAACCAATTCGTTGCTTCTGTTCTGTGCTTGCTCACACAATAGTCACAGACTCACAGTTCTCTCTCTCTCTCCTGTCAGGGAGGCGTCAGCCATCCTTCACCTCACTTCCTCAGCTCCTGGAAAAGTCAGTCGCTACGTATCGAGGAGCTGATGAAATCTCAAGTTTAACCTACGTCTTGTTTAGATTAAAAGTTTTTTGATTTTAACGCTGTAGAACTTTTATTTTTATTTGATAAATATTATTCAATTATGGAGTAATTAGACTTAAAAGATTCATCTCGTGGTTTACAGACAAACTGTACAATTAGTTTTTTTTTTATCTATATTTAATACTCATATATGTGCCGTAAGATATGATGTGACGGAGAATCTTAAAATTTCTTTGGTTTTTTTATGATCCCTAAAGTATGTTTGGCGGAGCTTCCTTCGCCTCTGGCTCATTTGAAGAAGCCGATAATGGGAAGCTAGTTTTTCCTTTCCGTGACTCATATTTCTAAAAGAAAGAAAAACAACTTTTTTAGTACAGCGTAGGAGCATCTCCAACCATTATGTATTTGAAGTTATGCATTTTAGGCAAATTGCAAACCCCCAAATGAAAATGGCAAGGCTAAAATCGGGTGATCTCCAACCGTTATGCAAAATGCCAAGTCCATCATCTTTTTTTTTCGGAAATTTTGTTTCGCAGCACTCCTTCCCGCGCGGCCAATCGATCCCGCGCCAAACAGCCCGCCGTCGTCTCCCATTCACCAATTCCCGCACCAAACAGCCGCGCAGTACCGATCGTGAGCTGCGCAGTTCGTCGTTCCCGTTCGCAGTACCGATCGCAGTACCGATCTCCCGTTCCGTTAGTTCCCGTTCACCGTACCAGTTCGTCGTCTGTTGGCCATCAGTTCGTCGTACCTGGCCGCCAACAGCAAAACCCTAGATATCGCATTGATGAAGAA
>Ga0182004_10002303_pt1 | contig 14763 bp, 12 predicted proteins | sample Sormic07211540_1_FD_120479 | JGI IMG/M metagenome (GOLD analysis project Ga0182004, IMG submission 120479) | Endophyte microbial communities from Sorghum bicolor roots, Mead, Nebraska, USA - 072115-40_1 MetaG | ecosystem: Host-associated > Plants > Roots > Unclassified | place: USA: Nebraska...
CCTCCCTCTCATCCTCATTACTATCTAACATGTCTGATGCATCAACATCATATTCAACTTCATGTAGTGTTGCTGACGCAGGATCATCAACACTTCTCTTCTTGAAATACATGTAGTCTCTAGACCCATACCCCAGTTTTGATTTCAATGTTTGTTGACATTAACTACCGTCATAACTAAAAAAGAGATAAACCCTACTCCTAGTAACAACACAAGAAATGCACGGTATATAATTAACTTGTCAATTAGCAACTAGCCACATCCTTAATTATTAATATTCCTAAACATGAAGTAGGTTGTCATCCCTAATTATATTGCTAGGAATTTATAGATTCACATGTACTATTGTGACTATGCAGAAATAAAAGATATGAATATAATTGTAAACTAAATAGGTTCTACAAGCGGACAGATAATTATACTGTTGTAGCATTTTACATAGGGAAGTATCGAGGTTGTCGATTTATATTTATACCATTGGGAAGGCTAAGGGTTAAACTATATCTATTATATTGATAAGAATGAATAAATGATACTACCTAAGTCCTATAATCTACTCACAACAGGTAGAGGTCACAAGATAAATAATGATAAATAATAGTGATAACATAATCATCAGTAACATAAATAAAGATAATCATCAGAACATCTACTAGTCATAATAATAATTCGCCAATGGATAAACTAGGGAGTTGAATCTAAGGTAATGCTATAACTACGCAAATGAATAACTCAAATTAGTGCAATTACATCTAGAAATCATTTTTAACTTAACCCTATATCATAATTACATGTAAAGAGGCATCAACTAGTGAGGGTTTTAAGACGCAACTGTCACCTCCTTCGTGACCGCGCCCATGCTAGCCCTACGTACGGAGGGTGGACTACAGAGGAACCAATGCAGCTGTCACATACACGGACCCTGCACAACCTGGCACGTCAGGGGGCACTCGCAGACACGCAAGATATCTAGACACCATGTTTATATATTGTCTATCATCTACCCAACGATCGATTAGGTAAACGCTATACGAGCAATTACATGAATTCAATAAGATCAAACCAACTATCCTAGACATATAATCAAAGTAGACAATGATTAATGTAATTATTAAGAATAAAGTCTCCCTAATATACAATGAAATACTATAAAGTAGAACTAGAACTATTACCAAACTCTTACGCTCCAGACTAACGCCAGCGGCTCTAAATCACGATGAAGAACTAGATCTCCTCTACTTCTAATCTAACTAACTAGAACTATAAACTAGAAGGCTCTGATGAACTTGAAGGCGCTTGATGCTTGATGGCTTGAGGCCTTGATGAATAATGAGGTTGGTGTCTCTAGTGAGGGGACTGCCCACGTATTTATAGTCCGGTTGGAGTCACGCGTGTCGTCAGATCAAACCTACTTAACCAAGGGCCGAGATGACTCCTCAAAGACGGTGGAGGAAGCTTCCGAAAGGGGGCACCAAACCCTAGATCAGGGGGCCAGCCAGCGCTAGGGTGAGGCCGGCTGGCCCCACCTGGTGGTGGCTGGTCCTCCCCTCACGTCGGGTGTCTTCCAGAGTATTCCTGAATCCTCTCGCGCTGTTTCTCGTGGCAGATACGTTTCCGTGTTTGATTTGCATTAGAGTCCCTCTTTTGCAGCTTTCCTGAAATTCACTCTGGAAAATACAGAATATACAAAACTCGTGGAAATTGTTAGTTTAAAGCCTATACTAGTGTGTATTCATGATCCCCTTTAGGTTCAAAGTTATAATAAAAGTTGACATTATCGACCGTCAACAATTCTCCCAAGCTTACTTTTTGCTAGTCCCTTGGCAAACTCAGCCTAAGGAGTATATGTATTTGGATCAAGAGTTGCTATAATGTTTTCATTCTTTCCATGTACACATGCTCCCAAACAAAGATTCTCCTCCGGATTAGTCAATACTTGCTCTAATCTTCAAACTTATCCGTTTTACCTTTAACCGTGGGGCTTTACAGCTTTTGCATGAGTCTTCAGCAATCAGAACATAGAACAATCAGGTCAAGCACTATGTCTCAAATTCTTTGCATAACCATTATTCTGGAGTTTTTATAAGTTTCCAGAAAAAACTCAGAGCTTAATTGTATTACACCCTTAAGTCTCTCGATATATGTGGTATTTATGGTTCTCTCTTTAGGCACTTATACCTCCTATAGCTAAAGATATATATGGTTTAGCTTATAGGAGTGCTAATAACAAGGATAAGCATACTTGCAATGCATTTATTGTAAAGTCAACTAATGGATCCATAGAGAATCGAGGCATACAATCAAACCAAGGTGTGCACGTGTTTGGAATATGGTGGATAGGTGTATTTGTGGTATTTGTGGCTAATTTACTTTTCTTTGGGAATAACTCTCTATTAAAACTTTTCAAGAAAGACATAGGCTATCTTTATTATTCTTCTTCTTTTTTTCACAGGGAGGCGGGCATCTAGTACCCATTGTTTTAATTATTGGGACACTTGTCCATCTTCTACTCCCTTTTCTTATTTTTATATTTTTGCATAGCCACATGTATCCTTTGAATACAATAAATGATGAGAGAGATAAGAACTTAGAATATTAAAGTCAAGGGTTATTCTATAGGTTGATTATTGGCGTTTACTCCCAATGTAGGAATAATGCATATATGAACTGGATTGTGTACGTTATCTTGATTTAGAAAGCATGACAAGACTCTCATAAGGTATATGACAAAGGTTGACTGAACTCAATGCAAATCAAGCAGCATAAATGTGCAAATGTCTTCGTAACTCTAAATGGATATTATATATGGCTTTGGTAGGAATTAACACTTTGTCATACAAGAGCTCATCATATAGGTTTTTAGGTTTTCAAACTAAATCTCCAAAACTTAGTAGTGCTAGGAATAAGATAAATAGTAGCTCAAACTTTCAATGATCATATCAACCAACTATCTAGACTTAGCTCAAACTTGTGCCTCCACAAATTGTAGGTTCAGAGTAAATCTTTGAATTAAAATAGTAATGCCTAAAACTCAAGAAAATCGAATGTTGGAATCTGGGTACTTGTAAAGAATAGAGCAAGTTCATCATTTCCAAGACAAAATTCAAATGTTCATCACTTTTTAATTGGTTCTAATTTAGACTGACTCTAAACAGACTCTAACGTTTAACTAATTTTAAACTCACAAAAAGACTCTATGACTTGTGGACCTTCATGTGCCCACATATTTTTGGTATTTTTATGACTATATAGACTCAATAGTCGCCTAGGTATAATTACCTGATAACTAGGGGATGCTCCTCCCACAAGCTGGATGTTTGCAATACTTGGCGTAGATGTCCTTCACAGCGAGTTGTCCAGTAGCGACATCGGTGGGTGTCACTGATAGACTCTCTCCTTGTTATGATGTTATTTCTGCATAGTAGTACTCCAACAAGAAAACCAAAACTCGAGGCTTGTATTTAATAAAGGGTTAGCGGTCTACCAATGAGCAATTGATTATTCTTATGAGCTAATTTTTATGTTGTCTAATTTAAGCAGGATTTCACATTTCTCTTCTTTTTTAATTTTCTATTTATGATGCAAAAACTAAATATGAATGCTATTTATTTTATTTTATTATTTTATATTTTTTGCCACCACAGTAAATATTTCTAAGGGGTTACCATAAGTTTATTCACATGGGGCTTTAGTATTTATGATGCAGTAATTTAAGCAGTAAATATTTTTGTTTGTATTTTATATTAATATGCTAAGAGAATTAAATATGACACTAAGAGTGTTAAAGCGAAATACTAATGCATGCTAATTTAACTAGATAACTACCATTCTGACCTTATGGCTAGGTTATGGAATTTGAAGTCTACCGACAGGACTTTGATAGTGGAGATGACTTACTCAGTGGGTTCATTGTCTGAGGTAACCTCAGCCAACTCCCCATATTGCGGCGATGCTATACGTGCGTCTTCCTCCCACCTTGCTTCTGTCTCTTTTGTTTCTTCTTCCTCTAGTTCCACCTCTTCAGTTCTGTTCTCCTTTTCCCACGCTTCTAATCGGGCTAGGATCTCCTCTTTCTCCTTCTTGGCGATCTGGTCCATCCTTTCAGCTTCTACGGCCCACTCACTCCATTGGGGTGCTTGCGTGTTCTCTTCTTCCTCCATGAGGTGGTCTTCATATTTCACGATCTTGCCAGGAAAGTCTTCCCACCCACAGCGATGCTGGGTAGCCTGACGACGGGCTTGGCGTCTTCTCCTGTTGTGTTTCTTCCTGGTTTGCTCATGGTTACATAGTGTTCTAAATTGACAGCGTACCTTTCCAGCGGGTACGTTGAAGAGGATATGCCCTGATCCGATGTAGATGTTAGATTTGGCTATGTACAGGAACGGTCTTCCTAAGAGGATCAGGATCTCATCGTCTCCCTGCATGTCAAGCACTAGAAAATCTGCAGGTATATAATGTTTTTGAATTCTTACCATTACATCCTTGACCATTCCTTCTGGGAACCTTAACGATTGATCCGCCATCTGCAACTGAATATATGTTGGGTATAAAGGTAAATCAAATAATTCATCGTATACCTATTTTGACATTACATTGCTGCGCCTGATCCAATGTCACAGACAGTGTAAGGGAGGTGGTGTTGTTGATTGTGTAGTCAATGATTGGAACTCCTAGATCACCTCTCTTGATTGGGCATGGCTTCGGTAGCGTATGATCGTTCTTGGTGTTGAGAGTGGTGATTAATTGAGCTGTCTCTGCTTGCTTGGTCTTCCTCCATCTTCTATTGTTCTTCTTTGGCACTGATTGCTGTTCTTGCTTTCCTTGTTGGTAGAATTGCTTCGGGGCTGCAGGAGCTTTCACGACGCGGTTCTTGAATGCAAATCTCTCCTTCTTGTCCTTGATGGATAGGACAATCTTGGCGTGCTCTGCATAGATGATGGCCTTTGTTGTTCATAAGAATGGTCTGCCTAAAATGATTGGTGCCTTCTCATCTACTCCCATCTCCATGACCCCAAAGTCAACTGGGACATATGATTACCCCACTCTAATGACAACTTCTTCTAGTACTCCCTCAGGGTAGCAAATGGACTGATCTTCAAGCTGCAAATGCATATTTGTGTACAACAAAGAATCATTTAATATTTTCTCATAAATTACTTTAGGCATGATGTTGACACTTGCGCCGAAGTCGCAGATAGCCTCTGGGAAGCTGTGGCATCCTCTAGAGATAGGAATGACAGGTCTTCCAGGGTCTCCCATCTTCTTTGGTAGAGAGTGGTCAATCCACTGTACAGCTGCAGGCTCAATATACCATTGGGTTGCATTGTGAATATCAATAAGGTTAGCAGTTTCTAGATCTTCTGGTTGGCTTGGAATCTTGCCTTTTTCTAATGGAGGTACAGCAGTAGCTAATTGTGCTAATTGTGATTCTAGAAGTTTATTGAAACTATGTTGATTCTTTATAGCAGAAGCAAATGTATCCATCCTAGTATGTATGTTTTCCAAAGTTTTATCATTTGATGCTAGTTTCCTAGTCATTTGATCTAGCAGTTAGGATTGATTAGCAACTAGTTCTCTTAAAGGCGGAAAATTGTTATTAAAATTATTACCTTGGTTGTTACCTTGGTAATTACCTTATCGAGGTTGCTGATTCGATCCTTGATTTTGTTGAGGACGACAGTAGGTGTTATTGTTGATGAAGTTCACATCCTCTTGTAGTGTAGGGCAACTGGTAGCTGAGTGCCCGTAGTCTCCACATTCTTCACGTCATATGGGAATCATTGTTGTGCATGACATCCTTCTTCTCTATGTCGAGCTTATTCATGATGAGGTCTAGCTTAGTAGTGACCATGTAAGCTTCCTTGAGATGATGGATTCCTCCTCCTTTCTTCCTAGATTGGGTACGTTCTTCATTGCATGTTGAATTTCAGGCCATCTTCTCAACAAGTGCTTTAGCATCTGAGAGCTTAACTGATAGGAAAGCTCCCCCAGCTGCAGCATCAATAGACTCACGGGTACTAGAGATGAGCCCGTGATAGAAAGTCTGCTTTAACAGCCACTCCTCTATCCCATTATGAGGACAATCTTCAATGTAATTCTGGAATCTTTCCCATGCTTCAGTGAATGATTCATCATGTTGTTGCTGGAAACTTGAAATCTTCCCACGTAGAGCATTAGTCTTGGCTGTAGGAAAGAATTTTGCCAGGAATGCAGTCGAGCAAAGGTCCCATGTATTGTGTTTGTCTTTGTTGGTGTAGAACCACTGCTTGTCTTTCCTCAATAATGAGGACAGGAAAAGACAGAGTAAGATAGTATCCTTTGGTACTCCTCTAATCATGAAGGTGCTGCAGATCTCTAGAAAGTGTTGTAAGTGTGCACTTGCATCTTCATGAGCATTTCCACATAATTGGCTGGCTTGAACCATGGTGATGAGAGCAGGCTTAAGCTCGAATCCATTCTCCCCAGTATTGATTGCTAGTCCAGTCCGAATGTTTGCTGTTGTTGGGGCAGAGAACTCTCGCAGTGTCTTCTCAGCCATGTCTTCAAACAAAGGAGCTAAGTTTCCTCCTAACTCTTCTGCTTGTTCTTCAAATTCCTCTTCCAATGTTGGAGCCGACTCCTCTAAAGAGTTGGCTTGAGCAGCAGAGGGTGTTCTTGATGGTGATTCGAATTTATCCCTTGCTTCTACCAACTTCTTCTTCCAAAGGAGTTTCTCTAGATCTAAAATAAAGTTTCTTGGAAGAGCAAAACCATTCATTCATCACCCAACATAAGATAAGAAAATTGATAACAACGAATGGTGTACCTAATTGAGTAGAAATTGATTGGTAATGTAACTTTACTCGTACATAAATATGTTATCAATATATCCTAAGTTTATTATGCCTTCCCCGGCAATGGTGGCAAAAATGCTTGTTGACATTTACTACCGTTATCACTAAAAACAGAGATAAACCCTACTCCTAGTAACCACACCAGAAATGCACGGTATATAATTAACTTATCAATTAGCAACTAGCCACTTCCTTAATTATTAATATTCCTATACATGAAGTAGGTTGTCATCCCTAATTATATTGCTAGGAACTTATAGATTCACATGTACTATTGTGACTAGGCAGAAATAAAAGATATGAATCTAATTGTAAACTAAATGGGTTCTGCAAGCGGACAGATAATTATACGATTGTAGCATTTTACCTAGGGAAGTATCCAGGTTATCGATTTATATTTATACCACTGGGAAGGCTAAGGGTTAAACTATATCTATTATATTGATAAGAATGAATAAATGATACTACCTAAGTCCTATAATGTACTCATAACAGGCAGAGGTCACAAGATAAATAATAATAAATAACAGTGATAGCATAATCATCAAGTATCATAAATAAGAATAATTATCAGAGCATCTACTAGTCATAATAATAGTTAGCCAATGGATAAACTAGGGAGTTGAATCTAAGGTAATGCTATAACTACGCCAATGAATAACTCTAATTAGTGCAATTACATCTAGAAATCATTGTTAACTTAACCCTATATCATAATTACATGTAAAGAGGCATCAACTAGTGAGGGTTTTAAGACACAACCGTCACCTCCTTCGCGACCGCGCCCATGCTAGCCCTACGTACGGAGGGTGGACTATAGAGGAACCAACGCAGCTGTCACCTACGCGGACTACCACACGACCCGGCACATCAGGGGGCACTCACAAACAAACAAGATATCTAGACACCACATCTACATATTGTCTATCATCTACCCAACGATCGATTACGTAAACGCTGTACGGGCAATTACATGAATTCAATAAGATCAAACCAACTATCCTAGACATATAATCAAAGTAAACAATGACTAATGTAATTACGAACATACAAATCTATTTAGAATAAAGTCTCACTAATATACAATGAAATACTATAAAGTAGAACTAGAACTATTATCAAACTCTTGCGCTCCAGACCAACGCCAGGGGCTCCAGATCCTGATGAAGAACTAGGTCTCCTCTACTTCTAGTCTAACTAACTAGAACTATGAACTAGAAGGCTCTTGATAAACTTGAAGGCGCTTGATGCTTGATGGCTTGAGGCCTTGATGAATAATGAGGTTGATGTCTCCAGGGGGGTCTGCCCACGTATTTATAGTCTGATGGGAGTCGCGCGCGTCGTTGGATCAAACCAACTTAACCAAGGGCCGAGATGACTCCTCAAAGGCCATGGAGGAAGCTTCTGGAAGGGGGGCACCAAACCCTAGACCAGGGGGCCGACCGGCGCTAGGGTGGGGCCGGCCAGCCCCACTTGGTGGCGGCTGGTCCTCCCCTCGCTTCGGGTGTCTTCTAGAGTATTCTTGAATCCTCTCACGCTGTTTCCCGTGGTGGATACATTTTCATGTTTGATTTGCATTGGAGTCCCTCTTGCAATTTTCCTGAAATTCATCCTAGAAAATACAGAATATACAAAACTCGTGGAAATTGTTAGTTTAAACCCTATTCTAGTGTGTATTCATGATCTCCTTCAGGTTTAAAGTTATAATAAAAGTTGATGTTATCGACCGTCAACAATGTTGTTAAGTTACCTAGCGAGATTTTACTCTTGTCAATAGCAAATTCCTTATAAAGTTGTTCTCCCTCCTCGGCCCCCATGCAAACTACATGTACTATCCATCTATCTTTCATTCTGCATATTAAGCGATGACACTTTAATTAAATCGCTAGCAGAGCATGATAAGGACACTACTGAAAATATTAATAGGAACATTGTAGAGGGATCATTTACTTTTTACACAAATATTCCTATAGATCTCGTTCATGTTAATTAATAACAACAACAACATAATTTAAAAGGAAGCGTTGATGAGATGCGCCTATACGTACCTGTTCTCTGTCACATCCTGAGATGAAGGTAGGAAATCTTGTGGATCTTGGTTGTTGTCGCTTGCGTCATTGTTTGCGGAACTCTGTGACCCAAAGAGTAAAGCCTTCGCCCAACATCTGTTGGCCGCAACTAGTGTTGGTGCAGTTGCCCTCCCAGCAGATGGTGTGACCATTGTTATAGGTAGCAACACCGACACAGGTGTGTGCAGCTCTATCAATGACAAAGGGGTCCCCTTTGCCGTCTTGCTCGATGTTGGCATCCTAGGTTGCATGGTGGATGACAAGAACTCGCGGTGGTGGCAGAGACAGCGTCTGTGGAACCCTAATTGAATGAGAGGAGATTAACTACAAGGGGATATGAGGAGTGCAGTTATATATCAACACAACATTTAGGCTTAAACGTGGGCAGTGGCGCGTTAGTTTGGCGCTATTGCTAAAAAATTGGGATGGAAAAAATGGTGCCACTTTTAATTATTTTTGTTCCCAATCGCGCGTTGGCTCCAAAATTTGATTTTGGAAACAAAACATCAGCCGCGCGTTTATAGTCTATTTATAGGCTAATGAACTGTTTTTGTGCTCATCACATGATCTTGTGGCCATATTTAGTTTAGGAAATTTCCAAAAATAAGAATATCATAAACGTTGCTCGGCAATATATTACTGGCTTCATGGTTCGCTAAGAAAAGTTTGAAACAAAAGCTGTTAACAACTATGCCAAGAGCTTGTAGTTTGACACAGTACTTGACTCATTACAAACTAATTTACAACTATTTAGTAAGATGATTGTAGAGACCACTATATGATCTCCACACAAAAGCTAGACACAGGCCACTATCTTATTCACTTGCGTCACAGGGAGCAGGAGGAGTTCGAGTCGCCGTTGTCGTCGGAACTGGAGATTAGCTCATTCTTCCTAAAGAAATTGTGCTTGATCAGGACACGAACTCTCTCAGCCTCTTTCTTGATCTGTCAGTTCAAAATGAGGCAAGTTAGCATATACTCCCTACATTAACATTTGTAGGGCATGCAGTAATTAACCAAGACTTAGCATATACTCTTATGCAAATTGTTCTCCTTAGAGTCTACTATCATTTGTAATTAAAGTTCACCATCACATGAATTATGATATACATGTCGACAAATCATCAATCATCAACATAAAAACTGTAATATCCACGAAAGTACTCACATCATGCAGTATGAATAAAATCTCCAAGATTGAGCTAATAAATCTATAAATAAATTATGTTATGTTCCTACATTAGTAGTACCATAATATCATCTAATCCTTCTAGTTTTGTCTCAAATTTTTCAATCCAAAGCATTTTCACATGAATCTTAAAGTAGAGTGGAGCCATATATTACCTCCCTGTTCAACAAGACAGGCCAGTGTTGGGTCTCATCATAGCCCTCATGAGAAAATGTGCAATGGATTGTAAGCTTTGGATTGACAATGAACACATGGGGGTGATCAGGAATCTTCATAAACAAAAACAGAGTTGGTATTAGAATCACACACAATTCTAAGCAGAATATATATGAGACTGTCAATTTAACATGAATGATTACAAGTGCTAAATTAATGATAGAAGCAGATTAGTGAGCAAATTAATCTTGACTATATCATATATAGTATAGATCAGAAACAGAGTTGGGGTTTCTTCTTTTTTTTTTGCGAGCCAAGTTGGGACAGATTAAATCTAAATCGAATCTAGATCAGAAAGAGAGTGGTACTACAGCACTTCCACATTAATGATAGACATTAAAAAAATAACCAAATCTGCACTTGCATATGAAGAACTATAGACACAAAAACCTTTACCTGGGGTTGGCTAAGGGAGAAAGAAGACTGTGCCACCACCTGGAGATGATTCACGTTGCGGTCCGCTTTCGTGAAGCCAGGAGGGATGTCAGGGATAGTTGGAAACATCCATGGTGCCTCTTCCGCCTAGACATTGTGTCTCCAACTCGCCGGTGTTGCCCCGCTCCTCTTGCGCGCGAATCTTCCCCTACGGTCGCGCTGCTACTTGGTGGAGTGGTGCACTGATGGCATCGATGTTTGGGTGGTCATAGCAGGGGAGCGGGGAGAGCGGTTGTTAGAGCGGGTCTTGAGAGCGCTGGCCATGTCGCCAATGGAGGTTTCACGTCGAGCGATGAGGGCGAGAAGAGGCAGTTGATGTGACATATTGGAGGCAAAGCACGGTAGGGGGCACTAAAGTTGTGTCCCTATATTCATGCATGTACTTAAGGATTTGTGGGCCCCATCATCATTGGTCTCTGGCATCATTAGACAAATGTTAACCATTCATTGACTCATAGCCATTTGGGTGTTCCAATTTGGATAAATATATATGTTAATAGATGACACACATTTGTAAAGCAAGTGCATGACCACATTCTCATAATTGGTTGAAACTTTTTCCTCAACACTAAACACCTAAATTATGTGACCCTACAAGTTTTTAGATTTTTATAGGCACCTCAGGAATTTTTCCCATTTTCCTTCAGAAAATCAACAAATAATTACAATAACAGGTAAACTTTGTCTAAAAATTGCCTAGGTGCACACAACACCATTAAACACCTACATAAACATCCCAAAAAAGTTTCAAGTGGTTTCGTGAAAGTTATGCTACACATCCCCTAGGCGGGTGGACATGTCTTTGCTAAGTGACTAGGACATGTGTGAGATATGAGTGCCTCTGTAAAGCAAGTGCATGAACACTTTCTCAAATTTGGTTGAAACTTTTTCCTCAATACTACACACTGAAATTATGTTACCATGCAAGTTTTTAGATTTTTCTAGGCACCTCAGGCATGTTTCCCATTTTTCCTTCAGAAAATCAAAAAATAATTGCAATAATAGGTAAACTTTGTCTAAAAATTGCCTAGGTGCACAAAACATCAGTAAAAACCTACATAAACATCCCAAAAAAGTTTCAAGTGGTTTCGTGAAAGTTGTGCTACACATCCCCTAGGTGGGTGAACATCACTTTGCTAAGTGGTGTGTGAGAGATGAGCGCCTCTGTAAAGCAAGTGCATAAACATTTTCTCAGAATTGGTTGAAACTTTTTCCTCAACACTACACACCTAAATTATGTGACCATGCAAGTTTATAGATTTTTATAGGCACCTCAGGCATTTTCCCCATTTTTCTTTCAAAAAATCAAAAAATAATTACAATAATAGATAAACTTTGTCTAAAAACTACCCAGGTGCACACAACATCATTAAACACCTATATAAACATCCCACAAAAGGTTCAAGTGGTTTTGTGAATGTTGTGCTACACATCCCCCAGGCGGGTGGACATCTCTTTACTAAGTGACTATGACGTGTGAGAGATGAGTGCCTCTGTTAAGCAAGTGCATGACAACTTTCTCAGAATTAGTTGATACTTTTTTCTCAATACTACACACCTAAACTATATCACCATGCAAGGTTTTAGATGTTTCTAGGCACCTGAGACAATTTTCCCATTTTTCCTTCACAAAATTAACAAATAATTACAATAATAGGTAAACTTTGTCTAAAAATTGCCTAGGTGCACACAACATCATTAAACACCTACATAAACATCCCAAAAAAGTTTCGAGTGTGAAGAAGCATCTAGGCCCCTAATGAGTTTTGGTGATTAATGACAATGTTGACTACTATGACTAACGTGTGTTTTGCAGAGGCAAAGTCATCAATGTTAGGTCATGGTAATAGGTACTCGATGGACAAGGATGTTCATGCCTACTTAATAGTGGAAATCATTTCGGTTTTCAAAGGATGGTTGGACATCGTCAAGACTAGACTAGGTCTAAGTGCAATTTGGTGAAGAAGGGCACTTAGAGTAGTTTAGGACTTTGTTTTCCATTGACCGTACTATTAAGAGGGACATTGATCTAGTAGCTTGACTTAGGCAAGGCTTTTTAGGTTTAGGTGTGGTGCACACTTGGTAAACCTAGCACTAGGCAGCTCAGAGATAGTCCTTAGATCGAGAGGAACAAACTTCGTTTTACAAAGATCGCGTTTCGATGAAGTTTAGGTGCCTAAGCAGGCATCGGACGCTGCACTGGACACTATGTGAGTGCGTCCGATGAGGTTGACTTGAGTCAGAGTGACTGAGTGCCTAGGGTTAGGCACTGTACGCTAGCACCGAACTCCCCAGGTAGCGTCCGGTCCTATACCCAGGGAGGTCCAAAAGGTGACCAGGGCACCGGACGCTAGCACCGGACTCACCGGGTAGCGTCCGGTCCTAAACTCAGGGAGGGTGTAAGATTCACCCTCACACCGGACGGTGTCACCAGACCCTATCAGGTAGCGTTCGGTGCTCTATCAGAAAGAGTACAATTAGCCATTATGAGGTCACCGGACGCTCGGTGCAATGCTTTCGGTGCAACATAACCAGCGTCCGGTGCTCCCGTTTTTAGTGTATAACGGTTGGCCGGCCCTTGAACTTGATGGGGAGTATTTATACTCCACCTCATCCATGGGAGGTCTCTTGCCCATTTGATCAGTTGAGAATCACCTTGTTGTGCAAGAGAAGCAAGAGCCTAGAGAGGATTGAGATTTGAGTAATTTCTTGTCAGAATCCTTCTCTAGTGGAATTCCAAGAGTCAAGTGTGCATCCACCACTCACTTGTGCCTTGTTTGGGTCAAGTGAGAGTTCTTTGCTTGTTACTCTTGGTGATCGCCATCACCTAGATGGTTCCGTGGTGATTGGAGGCACGAAGACCGCCCGGAGTTCTTGTGGGTGGCTCGTGCCAAGTTTGTGAGCGGTTGTGGGCGATTCACCGCGACGGAGTGTCAAAGAATCAGCCTGTAGAGAGCACTTGGTCCTTGCATGGACCAAGAGGGAGCAAGACCCTTGTGCGGGTGCTCCAACGAGGACTAGTGGAGAGTGGCGACTCTCTGATACCTCGGCAAAACATCGCCAAGCACTTTCTTGCCCTCCTCCTTTACTTTCTAGCATTTACTTTGTGCAATTACTTTGATTTTTTACATTCCTAGAATTGCCTTGGTAGAATAGGATTGGAACTAGGTTGCAAAACTTTTATCCAGTAGCTCTCTAGTCACACTAGGCACAAGGGGTTGAATTAGAGCTTATAGGTTGCTTAAATTTTTAGAGAAGCCCAATTCACCACCCCTCTTGGGCATCTTGATCCTTTCAATTGGTATCAGAGCCTAGTGCTCATTATTTAGGCTTCACTGCCTATAGAAAAGATGTCTAACGGGGATGGACCGCCACCCATGTTCGATGACGATGACTTCCCGTATTGAAAAATACGGATGGAATCATACCTCAAGGCATGTGACACTAAGAGCCTAAAAGCCGCGACCAAAGGGTTTACCCCTCTGGCAAAAGACACCACTCTTACTCCACAAGAGCAAGAAAACGAGAAGTGGAATGCAAAGGCCAAAAACTAGATCTTTGCAAAGAGGTGTTCAACCGCGTAAGGAACCACAAAACCACCCATGAGTTATGGAAGGAACTTTGTGTGCTCCATGAGGGATCCAAGAGTGAGCATGAGGAACTCTTTCATCTTGTGATGAACAAGCTTAATACTTTTGAAATGCTTTCAAAAGAAAATGCTAATGAAATGTATTCTCGCTTGAATGTTATTGTAGAGGAGCTAAATGGACTTGGGCTCAATCAAATGAGTCCGACGGATGTGGCGAGGAAGATACTATGTGTTCTAACCGTTGAAAAATACGGGCACATAGTAACCATGCTTCATCAAGGCGATCTCTCCACCGCCACACCAACGTCTATATTGGGGAAGATCAACGCTCATGAGATGTACATGCACATGAACCCCCAAGATGGCTCCTCATCGGCCAAGAAGGAGAAGAAGGACTTGGCCCTCAAAGCTTCTCACAAGGGCAAAGCCAAG
>Ga0182004_10002304_pt1 | contig 14759 bp, 11 predicted proteins | sample Sormic07211540_1_FD_120479 | JGI IMG/M metagenome (GOLD analysis project Ga0182004, IMG submission 120479) | Endophyte microbial communities from Sorghum bicolor roots, Mead, Nebraska, USA - 072115-40_1 MetaG | ecosystem: Host-associated > Plants > Roots > Unclassified | place: USA: Nebraska...
CGTTTCCATTTTTTCCTTTCTGCGAAGGAAGCAGGCCTTGGTGTTTCAACTTTCAACGACAGTTGCTGAGCGTGCTCTGGAGCGTACTCGTACGTTTTTCGCGATCGGGCCAGACCCGTGAGCGTACTCGTACGTTGTTAGCCTGTAATTATTTCCTGCGATGTGGAGCATTGCTAACCTAGCATATGCATTACTGCATGGTAGTACTCGGCACATGCGATTAATGTAGCCGTTGTACTAAGCTAGTTACTTATTATCACGTGATTAATTCAAAGGCGGTGACGGATGACTTGACGAGCTTCATCAGTAGCAAGCGAAAGATCGAAGGTGCCACCGCCGCGGCCGTGCCGTCCTTGGATGTACCGACGCCGACACATGGACATGGAGCGAGCCACTGCTTTTTCTACTGATTGCCTCTCTCATGCGGGCAATAAAAAAAAACATGTAGTGCAGCACCAAGTTTTATATCCTCTGGGAAGGAAATAGTCTCATGCTGTACATTTTTTCCTTTTAAACGCCGTTCTCTTTCGCGTTACTTGTATCGGAAATGCGACGCATGCATACCGTGCATTGAAAAATGGCTTCAATAATTCTCGAGCATGGCCGGTCTCAAGTCTAAATAATGAAAGCGATCTCCCTCTGTTGGGCTTGCTTACCCCCCAAGTGCTACGTGGGAACGAGCAGAACGGTTACCGGCCTGCTTTGGGAAAATTTCAAAACTATTTAATGCCAGATTATGCTGGCCGACCTCTACTTTTTAATTATACAAAATAGTCAGAGGCCGCCCTTAAAGAGTGAGCCAGAAAATGCTGGGTATGTTAATGATTCTGCATCAAACACAGAATATTTGTTTCTCTAACTAGTGATGATTGAGCAGTACTACTACGCTATCATGGCCTTGTTTAGTTCATGAAGTATTTTATAAAAAACCTAAAAACCCAAAACCTTGCGACTCTCACCAAAATTCTAACACTAAAAGTTTTTGATTTTGGTGTTCACTTCCCAAAAATTTTTGCAAAACTGTTCAGATTCCATTCACATTGAATCTTGCGATACATGTATAGAGCATTAAATATAGATAAAAGAATAACTAATTACGGTTTATATGTAATTTACGAGACGAATCTTTTGAGCTTAATTATTTCATTATTGGATAATATTTTTCAAATACAAACGAAAGTGCTACAGTGTCCATTTTGCAAAAAAATGGAACTAAACAAGACCAATGTCCCTATTTAGTTTTGCAAAAAATTTAGGGCCAAAATATTTTGGACATGTTTACTTCCAAAATGCAAAATAGCAAAAAATTTTGTATTTTGTCCAAAATATTTTGGCCCTAAATTCCACTCTAAGGCCTTGTTTAGTTTCAAAAAATTTTGCAAAATAGGAATAGTAGCACTTTCGTTTGTATTTGACAAATATTGTCCAATCATAAACTAACTAGGCTCAAAAGATTCATCTCATCAATTTCAAATAAACTGTGTAATTAGTTTTTATTTTTGTCTATATTTAATATTTCATGCATGCGTCTAAAGATTTGATGTGACGGGGAATCTGAAAAATTTTGTAAAATTTTTTGGGAACTAAATAAGGCCTAAAACATAAATTTTTTTTAAGATTCCCTGTCACATCGAATCTTTAGACACATGCATGGAGTATTAAATATAGACGAAAATAAAAACTAATTGCACAGTTTGGTCGAAATATACGAGATGAATCTTTTGAGCCTAGTTAGTCCATAGTTGGACAATAATTACCACAAACAAACGAAAGTGCTACAATGTCACGAAATTTTTCTCTTCACCAACTAAACACGGCCTAAACAAGGCCATATATCCTATAAAGACAAACTCCACTAAGCTAATTCTCTTGCACCTCCTTGCGCCATGTCATCATCCACTTCTACTGTTGCCTGCCGCATGCAATTAAGTGTTCACTCACAAATGGTTTCATACCTACACATAACCATACATGCATACTGCTAGCAATTATTCTCTCACGTGACCTTCTCTCTTTCTGTTGAGAAACTGACTACTAAAACTATATATAGATGATCAATAGACCACAGTAAAATCATATTTATATTTCTTCTTCATACCCATGGCAACACACGGAGAATCCTCCTAGTTACTAGAAATTAACATACCCATGATCTGTGACTGTGACAGCCTACTAAAACTATATATTTCGCCTTGTTTAGTTGCCAAAAAATTTTGCAAAATTATTCAGATTTCCCGTCACATCGAATCTTTAGACGTATGCATGAGTATTAAATATAGATGAAAATAAAAACTAATCCCACAGTTTGGTCAAATTTGAGGAGACGAATCTTTTGAGCCTAGTTAGTTCATGATTGGACAATATTTGTTAAATACAAACGAAAATGCTACCGTGTCGATTTCCTAAAATTTTTTGGAACTAAACAAGGCCTTGCATGTTTCCTTTTCCCAGTTGCCGTGTGCACATTTTGGGCAATCTCCACCGCAAGGCGCAAGCTGCTTCTGCTGCTCTTTCTATGTCCAGATCAGAACGAAGCGACATGGAACGAGTCGAGGAACGGAAATCAGCCCAAACTTTTGGTCGGTTCGGTGCGGCCCGGCCCAGCCAGTTCAGGAGCCAACAGGGCCAAGGCACGGTAGTGGATCCAGAAAGAAACCCTGGCGTGGGCTTTGCTGTAGACTATAGAGTGCTAGGATCCATCCGCTCGGCTCCACCCAACTTTTTATAATTTAGCTTTTTTTTTAAGAAAATTCTCTTTTAGACCTCTAAAAAACTTAAACCCAATTTTAGATCTAGGGATTCGACGTCATGCTTCATGGCGTCGAGGTTACACGTCTGGATCATGGTGTCGAGCTCCCTGACCGAGCCCAGCGTGGCGTCCGACGTGGCAGAGAGGTCGACGCCGTAAATTACAGCGTCGAGCCTTGTGGTCGATGGAATGTCAAAGCCTCAAAACTCCCGCGGATGGCAAGGCGGCATCCTCGACCTCGAATGAGAGAAACTTTTGCTAGCTAGCTAGCAGTAGCACAAACATAGGGCATGGGACGGTCGGAGCGGAGGCATGCACTGCACGGAGATTCCAATCCAATGCCTGCCTCGTTACTGCAGCCTTCCGCCCCCTTCGAAACACAGAGACCTGACTCCTGAGAGCTTTTTGAATGCTCTCCTTCTCCCTCCTCCGGCCACTGTAGCGTCATCATCACCCGGACCGGACCTCCTCTGCACAGGCAGCCCTTGCTGGATGCTGCGCTTTGTACTGCCACATTTTTACTCCTTGTTTAGTTTTAAAAATTTTTGCAAAATAAGAATAGTAGCACTTTCGTTTATATTTGACAAATATTGTCCAATTATGGACTAACTAGGCTCAAAAGATTCGTCTCGTCAATTCCAACTAAACTGTGCAATTAGTTTTAATTTTCATCTATATTTAATACTCCATGCATATGTCTAAAGATTCGATGTGACGGGAAATCTGAAAAATTTTGCAAAATTTTTCAGGAACTAAACAAGGTCTTAAAGGTACCCAGGGCAGGCCGGCTCGGCTAGAGAGCTCGACGCCGTGATCCATGGCGTCGAGACGTGTAACCATGGCGTCGACCTTCTGGGTTCAAAACTGAGTTTAAGTTTTCCAAAGGTTCAAAAGAGATTTTTTTCAGAAAAAGAGCCAAATTGTACAAAAATTGGGTCGGCTCCACCGGCGTCGGCAGCGCCGCGACCGCGACGAACACAAGGTGCCAACCCCGCGTGTCCCCGCCCCACTTCCTCAACCACGGCCAGGTTCTTCCTTGTCTTCTCCGCGGTCCCCGCCAGTTTGGCTTCGGCTCCGACCTGCCAGCGCCGGCCAATGGGGGTTGGTTCGCCCGAGGTGAGCGCTCTCTCCATTTCCCCCGCTCTTCGCATTCCGCATTGCACCCTCACACCAAAACCCTGAACCCATGATGCAACTGTAATGGAGATTGATTCGGTCTAGTGAATTCTCCAGAATCACCCCACCCCCGTCCCCCGCTGCCATTCTAATCGCCCGCCGCTGCTTAGTGCGTACCCACTTCACCTTTTGAGCTAATCACTTGGGCAACAGTATCCTCAAGTTTGGGTATCTATATTCAGAAGAAGAATTTACCCCTTCTTCGGTAGAGTTCGTTGTTCATTTTTCTGGCAATGCTCATGGACCAGATGACTGTGCACCTGCCCCCAAATGAATTTGGGTAGCTGGGTCGAACCAATCAGCAAAAAATAAAGCATATGCTATATGAATTGCTGTTTTTGTACACCTCGGTTTGGCTTTCGAGTCTGTGTTCTCTTTCAGTTATCGATTAGTCGGACTTCAATCGTTTTTCAACACAAATTTCTTATGGAACCAATGTTTTCTTTTCTCTGCGTCCCAGAAAATATTGTTATTCAAGACTTTTACATTCAGATGATTGGTTGACAACCCGCCGAAACCACATTTCGATGGAAAGAAGGAGATAATCCTGGATCTACTCCGACCATGGCAAATATTTTCCCAAGCTTCCTGGGCCTTTCTGTCATTTCTGGTGAACTCATCAATTGTGTCGCCTTGGCCATCAATGGGGAGCAGAGATGAATCACTTCTCCATTTACACTGGGGTCCGCTCATCACTTGTTGTGGACGCTTTAATTGAAAAGCAGTACATCAGGAACAAGAAGAAGGCACCAGCAGCTTCTAGTGGCTAGACATGGGTCGTAGTTAATCTGTTTTTGGGGGACTTTGCTTAAAGATTGGATCCGTAGGGCAATGTAATCAAATCGTCTAATCGATCCTAGTCGAGATGGCACCGATCTGCCCGACTAATCGTGATTAATCATTAATAATCGTAGTGCATATCTGATCACCATGGCACCGATCAACCTGACTACTCACGACTAATCGTGATTAGTCTGACGACTTAACGGCAATTGGTTAGTGAGTTTGTTAGTGTTGCATCCGACCATTAGGCTACATAACTAAGGGCTGGCCAACACATCAGGGGTAAGCAGAAGTAGAGTTTTCATGGCCAGAGCCTCCTAGGGAGGGCAGTCAGGCTCTACTGCTGCCATTGTTCTAGGTTTAGCCAAGATTAATAAAGCCAAGTTCCCTCCTTACCATCACTGCCCCTTATTCAATCTCCACCAAAATCATTCCAGAATCTCTCCCCACCCTGCTCTTCCATCATGATCAACTAGAATCACTCCACCAAAGAATCAAGGAGCTAGAGCTAAGAATCAGGGAGTGAAGCTCTACCAAACAAGCCCTGACTTTTGTATTCAGAGTTTTGGTTAACAGGACGCTGAAACCACCTCAAAAAGGTCATTACATTGGTTCCTGAATTTTTTTCAATGCTGATTATGATCGCATTGATGTGTCTTATGTCAAAATTTCTTTTAAAAATTTGGGTTGTATATTAATTCATATTGAATTAAGTTAAAGAGTTCTTTTCTATATATAGATATAGCTGAATGTGAATTGGAATTTACACGACCAAACAGGGATCAATCCCTTGCTCAAATGGAAAAAAATAGAGACATCGAAACATTCTATCCAGCTGAAATTTGCATGTACAAGGGTTGCACATTTTCAGATTCATAATTGCTTTCCATTAAACTTGGAATCCCTAATTGTACAGAATCTCTTACGGTAAACTCTTGAAAGTTTGACGATGACTAACAAATTGCTTTTTAGCTGCGCTGTTGTGTTCTGACACAAATGTAAACATTAGACTTGTACAGAGCAAGTCAAAATACGGAGACTTTAGAATCATCATATTACGTACAAATTTAGAATTAAAACATTGCAGAACAGAAATTGTAAAGATGAAGTCAGGTTCCTGTAGTAATGATTTGCTGGAGATTTGTTTTGCCTCCCAATATTTCTTGCTATAATTTCCTTTGTTATATCATTCACATCCTTTTTTTCCCAATGAAATACAGGGGGCACGGTACCCACTTGAACCATTTCATTGCGAAAAGGCCGACCGCCGACATGCAGAGCACAAAGGTGGTGGAGCCATTTTGGGCAAGCTCAAGCCCAATTACAAAAGCATCATTTGTCGTAAGGTGATATTATCAGCATTTTTTTATTACTTGTTAGTCCTGTTCTATTGAGGGCCATAATGGGTGCCATGTGTTAGCTGTCACTTGTTTTCATTGGTTGTTCGTACCTGTTCAGCTATATCTCTTTTCATAAGCAGAGTGTTACACTGCCAACAGACAATTGCTACTGTTCCTGACATGAGCTTCCTTTTAGCTCATTTTATTTTTCTCTTCATATGATTCTACTCATGACAGATTTACTGGAGAGTGTCATCGCTGTTGTTTGGCTTAGATTTTCTTCTCTATGTACCTGATCACCAATGTTGTTTACTGAACTATGATCAATGATTAACTCCCATTGCTCATTTGCTCCAATTGGCATGTATAGAGAGATTCACGCTGGCATCTGAATACTACTACTATTTGAAGTTACAAAAAGACTGCTAGAAACTAAACTTTGTTTTTTTTTCTTCATTTTCTTAATCTATTTCCGTGTGTTAATGAGCCTACTGATACTTGCATTAAGCAATATCTGAACAATATCAGTTCATGTGATTATTTGTAGTTAGTTCTCGCTGTCAGAGTCAAAACAGCAGTTGTTGTACAGTGTTAAACTGAATCCTCTAGTGTGTTGCCGTTCTGTTCTGGGCAATGATAACTTTCTAAATTCTTATATACAAGGAATGATTCTGCTGTCTCATGCTCCCATGATTCCATTGTCATGCTCATGTAAAAAGAAAAGACTGCATAAATCAATTCTTAGACACAACTGAGCATGAAGGTAGAACACAACTATTTCAATTTATGCTTTGTTATTTCTTGTTAATCCTGTCTAACTCTGTAGTCTTGTCACAGTGATGTGTCAATAGGCTTAGTTGACTGTCTTTGTTCTCCATTTGAAGTCAAATATTTGCTACGTAAATGTTATATAATGTGTAACCTGTGATGTTGGGTGCAGCACTCCCCATTACATAATGTTTCCATTGTTATGGTTTCCTTATTTTCTCCCATTTCCACAATTTTCTTTCATTCAATTTCTCCTCTTGCACTGATAATCTTTTTTCTTAACATGCAGATGCATGCAAAGAGACAATATCAGAAGCACCCTCACCTTTACCATCACAGTATGGAGGTACATCATAAAAACAGAAATTTAAGTACACATTCCCATGTGACTAGATGTTCATCTTCGATTATCAAAATTACGCACTACACAAACTCCTTACCAGAACATAGTGATTTTTTAGGGTGTTGATGTATGTCCAGACCACTTAGGTCCAAGTTCTTGTGAGGTGAATTGGGGTGCCTATTTACTTTGTAATATGAAGCCAACTAGTTTCTTCTAGGTTGGTCTTGAAAAAAGATGAACATAGTGACTTCGCTATAGCCATCTTTTATTTTTTAATTTTGTGAGGAGATGTGTAGGATTTTGAGTGCTGTATCTTTTTTTTGAACAAGTTTATGGATGCATTTTGGGAGCCTGTTCGTTTGAGCTTATCTACTGAATCTGCCATCCATTCAGCAGTATTTTTCTCTCACAACAAATCAACGAACATTACTTTCAACCATGGCTTTTCAAACAAGCAAACGGGCTCGGTTTAATTAGTTTTTAGAGCCACTGTCCTTATTTGTTTTACATAATTTTTGTATACAGAAATTAGTTAGTAACTTAGTATTATTGGTTCCATTGCATTCGTCAACTATGTGATGCTAGGTTACTTTATGTTATTTCGAGAGAACAAAACCCTATTCATTTGTGTTGCATGTGAAAGAATCCTCTAACATTGAAGCTAGTTGTGTGAAGCTGAGGATAGAAAGCTGCTAACAACAGTTAAAATATGATGAAAATTAACCATCATTGATATTCTCTTGCCTTGTTCTAGATATATACAATCAAGTTAAGCCTAGTAAGGCCTCTTTGGAACACAGAACTTTCACAGGAGCCTTACAAGAATCAGTTCATTTTCACAGGAAAAACACAGGAAACTGGATATGCATTCCAAACGGGGCCTAAACCAGATTATAGAATGATCTTTGCCAGCGCTGGTCAGCATCATCATTACCCATCCCTTTCTAACTTGAGTGGGCTTTAATATGCCTTTTTGTTTCTTAACCAGGTATTCTCACCACAGTTGCATTATTAACTAGTACCTAGTGTAAAAGGCTTGCATTTTATATGACTAAGTGTCGATTATGTAAGGTATGTTAAATACCTAGCCCTCTTGGGCATTAAATAATCGTTTCAGCACATGGCCTACAAATCCTCTAAACAGGTAGGAGAGCTGCAATTTTGAGTTAGTGATAGATGAATGTACATCACCTTACTTAAGGTGGGAAAAGAAAGTAAGTGACCTGAAAACCACGTTGTTTTATGCAAAAAGGGCAAATTAAAATCCTGACTAGCTGATTCTATTCCTCTTTTCTTTGTGAGCAGCTGCTAGCTTCTCTTCATAAGTTGTTGAAACACTGTGGAAATTGTCACATAGTTATACTCTAAACCTAGCTGATTCTGTTCCCTCTGTACCTTTTAGTTTAAGAAGACACCCCTGTATGAGTAACGGTTATCCTATTCCCTTTATCTACTTTGTTGGGCAGCACATGTAAGAAAATTCCTCATTTTCTTTAATCTGTATATGTGTTTCACGCTTGAGGATTTTAACTCTTTGGAGCGAAACCAAGCAGTCCTTTTCCACTATGTATTTTCAAGCGGAAAGTGATCAGCTAGCTTGAGATTCTCTTTAGCGAAAGGTGAACAAAGAAAGCAAAAAGGCGAATGAAAAGTAGCACTAAGGTCAATATAACTTTAGCCTTGCCCATGAATATGCAAACGATTCATCCAAGAATTTCTCAAAAGAAAGAAATTGAAAGAACAAAGTGCATCATCAACAATTAATTTGCATCTCATGCATGTACCAGCTGAAAAAAAAATCTGAAATTTCTTGTATGCTTCCCAAGAGCTACGGACAGAGTATTCCACATTTTTGCCTCATTTATTTTGTAGAAAAAGATCAACCATGACTCACATATACAAAAAGGTCGAGCTACATGCATGTACAGATAAAGACAGCAACTTTTAAATGAAACGAGGTAAACTCCTAGGATGTACTTTCTCTAGTCTATACATTATGCTGTAATATAAATTCATTTTTTTTCTTTTTCATGTACTGCAGTATCTTTTACTGATGAACAGTTATCAGTATTGATCTCTGTTTCATCATAAGAATGTACCTACGGAAAACACCTCCACATAGCCTTCAAATAAATCTGTGAAGAAATAATTGTGTTTTCTAGGCTTCATTAACTCAGCTTTCTGCTATTTCTCTGTTCCCTGCATGCAACATGTTGCCTAGATATTCTCAAAAGACAAGGACATTCTCTGCAAATCCTTGTCATACAAATCTGATACTACCTGCAGATGTTGCTGTGGCTGCAGATTTTGAGACCAGGCTGCACAGAGGCCCTCTATGTTGAATTGGCTCTCGGCTTTGATAACATCTTCGTACAGTGACTGGCTAAGATTCTGCATCGTTGCAGGTGTGTCCGTGAATGTTCCATGGAGCAAGTCAGGCCACTTGAGTTCTTCCTCAAGGTGAACTTGGCTATTTTTATCTGGTGTTAAATCTGTCCATGGGAAAACACTACTTTCCAGAAGTGAGCTTGTGCTTTGCCGCTCAAATCCCAAGCTGTTGCTTCCGCTGCTTCCTCTACTGCTGCTGCTGCTAGGATTAGCAGTTTCCCAATAGAATTGGGTATTCTGAATGCCAGTGCCTCCCGAGTGTGGATTATCTGGTGACCCATTGAGCCCTGTTGATGTTGAGAGAGTTGATGGTGAAACTGGTGGCATCACGGTGGAAATGGTGCTGCCACTTGACTCATTCTGGTTAAACCAGAATGAATTGTTACTACCACCATTCTTGTGGCCAAATTCATTGTTGTAGCACATCAGCTGCTGGAAAGGGAAATTTGGAATTGGGCCTGTTGAGCGGCAGCTAGTGAGGTTTTCATGACCAGAAACAAGCTGGTCAAGGAATAACTCCTTCGGCGGCACCCTTAGATGTGCCAAGCTAGTAGTTTCTTTGCGATGCTTACCGAGCACTGGCAGCAGCTCTGGTGATTGTGCTGTCTCGCTGAGAAGATGGCTCAAGTTGCCAAGTGCACCACCACTTGAAGGGTCAACATCACTGGACTCAGAGGTTCTCTCAGTACTGATTGTTGGCGCTGCTTTGCTGTGTTCAACCTCGGCAAGGGGCTTGTGGGTGTTGGGGTCGATGCCTTTCTGCCGGAGCTTCTTCTTGATGCTTGAGTTCCAGAGATTCTTAATCTCGTTATCAGTTCTTCCAGGCAACCTTGTTGCAATCTGAGACCACCTGTTCATTGATGTGTAAAAGGCATAGTTAAATTAAGCTTGCTTGAAAGCAATTGGTGCAAAATTCTGGCTGTGATTTGGGCTTAGCTTTACCTGTTTCCCAGTACAGCATGAAGTTCAATGATAAGGTCTTCTTCCTCCTGAGAGAATGCACCTCTTTTAAGGTCAGGCCTCAGGTAATTTATCCACCTCAGCCTGCAGCTCTTGCCACACCTCTGAAGCCCTGCCATCATTAATTGAGCAGGTATGAGAAGAATGGGAGAAAGAAGTGGTCTTGTAGAGGAACAGGAAACAGTGGAAATGGATAATTGAGAAGATAGAATAAAGTGTGCAGGATTTGAATTGTACCTGCAAGCTTCGGGACAGTGCTCCAGCAGCCATGCCCGTGCTTGGTTATGTGGTTCATGAGCTTCTCATCTTCCTCAGGAGACCAGAGCCCCTTCCTCAGCTTCTGCTTGTAACAGCAGGAGTGCCTCCCCATTGAAAGCAATGCTGAAACTGAAGCTGAGCTCTGCAATCTGCACAGCTCACAGCTTGAGGAGCAGCACGGAATTCTTCACAGGTAATCCTCTGGTTCTAAGAATCCCTCTCAACGATTTATGGCTCTAGGGTGCGATGATTGTGGAGGAGCTATATGAGCTCCTACAGTGGTGTGTGATAGTGGAGCTTGTGGGAGAACGGCAGCAACTAGTGGCTACTGATATCAGGATTTGGAGGAAGGCACCGGCAAGCTTAAGGGCACTCTTCTTTTCTTTGCAGACCTCCCTCCTCAATTGCACCCCTTCTTTTAAAGCTGGTGGTTGTGGGAGCCTTTGGCTCTTAGCCTTTCCCTTGCTTCTCTGTAAGCGTGTGTGTCCTTATGTCTTATCAGCCCCTAGAATCTATGTCCCTTCAACCGTCGGTGGGCTTCAGCACCTGTACCTTTACTTGTCCCTGATATGCTATTACTGCGAAGTCATTACCATTAACTATTAGAAGGAACTCGCGATGGTTGGTCCTTCCTATATCAAGAAGTATTGTTACTTTGTACTCAAGTCAGTTTAGTGAAAGAGGTTTGTCAAAGTTACATGATTTGGAAAAGGATTGATGTTCTTTTTCTTGTAGTGAATGAATGTGACCCGGAGCAGCTAGTCTGTCACTGCTGCTACGAACTTTTTCCCCGCAACCTCTGCGTCAGATGTATTCCATGCAGGGAAAGTATGCAACTGGGAAACTTTCACTCTCATCAAAACATCTATACTAGGATTTCTAGTATATATGTCTGCGTGCTTCCTCTTTTATGCTAGGTTGAACCAGACCCAAGTATCATCTTTTGTTTTGGCAGAGAAAACTCTGGATCACTTCTTACCTGGAGCAATAATTGGGTTGGGAGGCCGGATCAAATATTTGCATTCCAGGACAGAGAGCATCTTCCTTTTCTTTGTCTCCACCAGCCAGCGAAGCAAATTTTCTTTAGGACCTCCAGGCTCCAATCAGAAATCTTTGCTCCAATCCAAAGAAAAAGCATGCTGGCACCTCCGAAGATGTTCGCAATCAGCCGAGAGAATCAGACCTTCTGTACAGATGATTGCATCGGCTGTGGTATGCTTTCTTCATTGGCCGCCGACGAGAAGCCAAGTGCAACCGCAACCGCAAAATGCACATGTTCAGTAAACCTTGGTCTGGAGAGTATAGAGATATGTTGGTTGTTGGATATTTTTATGGTTCTGGTGTGAAAACTTCCATGCTATCAACTATGTCATGGTTGGGAGACAGAACACTAGGGGTATAATAGTCTCAAATGAGGTGGCTAACCCTCCGCATTTTATTTGTTATCCTCCCCTGCCTGCTGTCTGCTAAAAGAAGTGTCTTGATTCATGACACGATGATTGGGAGATGCAATGGCATCCTCATAGTGCCCATGTGCCAGTGGATACTGTTCTGATTAAACAAGCGGAATCGATGATTATCGTTGATTGAACGTTTTATAATCAAATGGTGATCTGTACAACCCTGCTTTTCCCTTGATGCTCAGAAGCTTCCTTTGTTCTCTTGTGAAGATTTTCTGGGGGTTTCATTTCATTTTCGTAGCCTTTTGAGTTTGCCAGAGCGAACATATAGAAATGTGACGCGTGTTCGTTACCGGAGATTTTGCAGCGTTGTCAGGATCGTCGCCGCTACTCCACACAATTAAGAAAACACTGGTCTGCATATAAGATTTCTCATAATTCTGACAATGTATGGATTCCTTCAAGTGTGAGGTGTTTGGTCATTCATGAATTTGCCCATCACTCACTGTCGCGATTTTCTAAGAGCACCCTTCTTTTAAATTTCCTCTCGCTACAGATGCATGTATGTACGTACAGGAAACACGATTGAATCAGCGACGGAATATCTAGACCGGCGGAAAGGACGTGCATTATTTCATTTTTTTTCTCTCATTTGTTTTATTCATCATTTGCGTCTCGGATGCCATTTATTTAGAGGAGGATGGCAATTATTAAAGGCGCGCTTAGACAAAATAGACCCGGTGAGAAAAAGAAGGCGTCCATCTGCAGGCCGCCCATTGGGGGAGAGATGGTCACGGGAAAAGCTGGTTTGACAATAGGGGCATCTTTGTGGGGTCCTGCTCCTGTAGCTCCCTAATGTAGTAGTACCTTCAATGATTAAGCCAGTGGTTACTGTGGTCAGGCAGCATTCGGTGTCTACCGTCTGACGGGAATTGCAGTTACTTCCAACTCCTTTCAGCTTTTTGAAACGTCAGAGACTGAGCGTTGTAATTTTGCAATTAATTCTAGATAGAAGGGTTGGTATTTTCTTTGCTTGCTGGACTTTGAAGCAGCTTGACAGAGGAAGCAAGTAACTAACTCAACATGTGCAGCTAATCAAACTAGGTGACCATTACCGATGAATCAAATCAATCGACCGTATAACTTACTCGTATCGAAAAGTCAGTGCGATTAGACGGAGATATGGTCCACCCACGTACATACAGTACTGAAAAGCTAGTGTGGGAGCAGAGGACGGAGCACGCATGGACCGATAGCAACAGTACGTACATAGGTATGTACGTACACAAACGTCCTCACGCGCACACAACGCTACAACTGCAATAGACCGCCGCACGGCACGGGTCTCTCCGGCCTATCGTCAGCGGCGACGCCGTCGGTAGGGCACGGGCACGGGCACGCGCGCGAGCCCAGCCGCCGGAGATATCCAATCCAGCCGTACGTCGCCGCCCCACCTCCACCTAGTAGCTAGCTCTCCTATCGATCGGAATCAGAAAAGGAAGCCAAGGTCCGGTGGTGGGAGGGACCACGGCGCCGCTGCCTGGGGCGTGTGCGTGACAACTAATAGCTAGCCCAACCCGGCCGACGCACTCGACGACGCCTCTCCATCCCGCTATTAATAAATAATAATCCTCTCCTAAGCGAGTGGCTAGTGCGTGTGTGTCTATATATATATATATATATATATATATATAAGATTGTTTACGTGGTCCGACATGCATGGGGTGTGAATGTAATGATCGCCGAGGTGAAGGTGAAGGTGAACGGATGGAGGAGAGGAAGACGACGATGTGTGTGAGCCAGCGAGGGGATAGGCGCGCGTCACTGTTGGCGCATAAAGTCGCCAAGGGTCGCCGTCAGCACCGTTTTGGTTGCTTGCGTGGTGCTAGCTGTCTGTGCCTTGTACGTATGCATGCATGCCCAGTTGCCCACATGTACGTATCTACGCACTAAAAGGCGCGTTTTCAATGAGCGTACGTGCCAACGCGAGTGATGAGCTAGTTTTGGCTCCGATACAGCTTGGAACCTCTTTTTTTTTTCTTTTGGCGGCCAAAGGTTGTTTGGTAAACAATATATCGTGTCTTATTGTCACCTCCAGCGCTTAGGACTTTTGGCCTAGCACGGAAATGGTCAATACACACAAGTGATAATATAACTTCTAATCTATCATTGTAAATTGCATGGCGCGATCGCTGTTTTCTTCGAAAGTCTCGATGTGTTTGTGATGTATATGTGAGTCCAGTAACCATAGAAAACAAGGAGTATCACACAAAAATAATTATAATAAATTAATAAATAACACAATATGAGAAATTAGCTAGATCCAATGTTATCCTAAACGCTAAACGGTAAACAGTCGGTCACCCTTCGTTTAGCGTTTAAACTGTTTAGACGGTGTTTAAACGGATTAAAACGGTCTAAACAGTTTTACACAATATTACAAAAATATGCATATTTTTAATGTAAAATCGATCATTCTATCATTTATACATATTTATGCAACTAAAAACCATTTATTTTATTATGTATATATGTTTATGCATGTTAGAAGAATTAAATATACATATTTATGCATGTAACAAATCAATTTTATA
>Ga0182004_10002305_pt1 | contig 14756 bp, 14 predicted proteins | sample Sormic07211540_1_FD_120479 | JGI IMG/M metagenome (GOLD analysis project Ga0182004, IMG submission 120479) | Endophyte microbial communities from Sorghum bicolor roots, Mead, Nebraska, USA - 072115-40_1 MetaG | ecosystem: Host-associated > Plants > Roots > Unclassified | place: USA: Nebraska...
AAACCTATGATGAATTTTAATTCCCACAAAATTATTCATTTTGCTAGATTCAATGCTCACAAAAATTCTTAAACAAATCAAATTAAATTCCTATTAATTGAAATTCACATTTTGGGTGTTACATCATCTTGCATGTGATCCAATCATTTTGCAGTAATTAAATGCTTTGCTTAGCCTTGGAAACAACAAAGTGAAATGCTTCATTGTTGTGGTTATTTCATAGATGGTTTCATTTCAATTTTGATGACGTGTTCATATATAAAACCGTACAGTGACACTGTCCATTAAAACTGACCTGAGAAGCCGATAGGTATGAAACCGGACAAAACATTATTTGGCCAACATGTGACCCATGACCGTAAGAGATGCACACTTTTGTGACCATGGTCCAAGGTACCCAGGGGCTGTCGTGATCCATATGCTCCGCGGGCGCTGGTACAGGTGGCCATAGGCCATGAATTTGACCTGTAACTGTGTAAGGTCTTGTTTAGTTCCAAAATTTTTGGCAAAATGAGCACTGTAGTAATTTCGTTTGTATTTGACAAATATTGTCCAATCATAGACTAACTAGACTCAAAAGATTCGTCTCGTCCATTCCGATCAAACTGTGCAATTAGTTTTTATTTTTATCTATATTTAATACTCCATGCATACGTCTAAAGATTCGATGTGACTGGGAAATCTGAAAAATTTTGCAAAATTTTTGGGAACTAAACAAGGCCTAAGACGGTGAGGAGGGACCAGAGGATCACGAGCGCATCATATCATGTACGAGACCTACCTCCCGTGCCAAAAACCGGTGGCAGCATTATTTATAAGCCGTTTCTCGAGATGCATCATGCATGCAGCTGGTACGTGACCATTTAGGCATAGCTCGTACAAACAGGAGCAGGGCCGTCGTGATCCATGTGCTCCGCGGCCGGCCGCTGGTTTTCTACTCTCTAAATAAAAGAATTTTGCCATGTGTTTCACGTGTGTAACTTTAAGAGGTGAGGAGGACAAGACGTACGTCCCGGGCCAAAAAAGCAAAAAGCTGTGGCAGCATCTATAAAGCCGTTTGTCGATGCAGTTGGTATGTACGAGACAGTTAACACATGGCTTATATGAGTGTATTTCCTATACAAACCTGACTAATAAAATTAAGCTAGTCTAGCTCAAGCTTGCCTCTAGCAAGAAGGAGCCTAGCTAAGATGAGTTTGTGTTTGATTGGTTGACTTGGTTTACATGCAGTCACCTCTTCCTTGAACCGGTTAGTTTACCCCCTTCGAGGCATTTTATCAAACACGCAATTGATGGAGTAGGAGCACCGTGGTAGGAGTAGCTGCAGTTGATGGACGGCTCCTCCACCTCTTCCAGCTCTGGTACGGCGGCAGAAGGCGTGCCCATCTCGATGGCACGGGCGACGCGGAGACGCCCCCTCTTCTGCCATGGTAGACGCAACGAGCAACTCTGCTTCTTGGTGTCACGAGAAGATTCATCCAATCATCTAGTCACACTAGCGGGGAGTTGGAGCAAGGGATGCGGGACCGCTGGCCACGAGCAATTCATCTAGTCACAAGCAGAGCACCCCCACATCCAAGCTCCGACTCCCTAGAATGAGAAGAATGACATGGCGGACCTACAACTTTCTTCTCTAGCGCCGGTGAAACCCACACGACAGTGAACCGCACACACGTATGCACGAGGGGCTTGCGGGGGTGGAGCTGGCGGTCGGCACGCACAGACCAGTGCGGGCTCGCACACACGAGTTCGTGAGTCCTGCACACAAGTTCGCGACACGACCGGGGGAGGAGGCGGTGGTCGACGAGGGCCTTAGGGGGATGGGGATCTTGAGGCCCTTGGTGGCATTTGTTCTGGCGCAACTGCTGAGGAGCAAGAGCTGGCGGCAGACTCGATGGCCGGCACGATGGAGGCCGCGGCAACACTGACAGTGAAGGAGGCTATAGAGGCCGTGGAGGTGAGCGCTGAGAGCCACCCACCATGGATGGCAAGCACAGGTAAGCAGATGGCTACCCTGGAGGAGTACGAGGAGGCGGTGTGTAACATACCTGCCCAAGGCTTAATAGGATTAATAGGATACTCATATCAACAAGTTGCAACTTCTTTTTCACAAGGCCATCTCCAAAGAACTCTAAAGTTAAACGTGCTTGGCCTAGAGAAATTTAAGGATGGGTGACCGACCGAGAAGTACTTTCCGGGTGCACATGGGTGAGGATAAAGTGTGCAGAAAAGACTGGTGTTGGTCTGTGAGAGCTGACTATATCCTAGAAAAGCTACCAGATGTAAGTGGGCCCAGCTTCGTGCAGTTTCATGGGCGCGTGTGTCGCAGTTGCGCAGGCATAGTGCACATGTCTGGTGTGGATCTGAAGTGGTCATATAACATGGCACTGGACACACGGACGTGGCCAAGAGAGGACGTTCCTGGCTTGGGGTTGACTGACGAGGACGTCAGTCTCTTATGGCGGTGAGGATGCATCATCTTGGCCCAAGGCTTAATAGGCTTAATAGGATACTCATATCAATAAGTTGTAACTTTTTTCCAGAAGCCCATCTCCAAAGAACTCTAAAGTTAAGCGTGCTTGGCCTAGAAAAATTTAGGGATGGGTGGCCGACCGAGAAGTCCTTCCCGGATACACATGAGTGAGGACAAAGTATGCAGAAAAGACTAGTGTTAGTCTGTGAGATATAGAAAAGCTACCAGATGTAAGCGGGTCCGGCCTCGTAGAGACAGGATGTTACATGGAGATCTGGCGAGGAGCTCGAGCTTTAGCAAATGAGGAGGATGACAGCGGCCATGGTGCCGCGCATGAGCTCGAGCAGAGGCAGGGAGGAGGTGGGCAAGGACAGCGGGATGTGAGCGGTGAAGCAAAGCAGAGAGCACAAGGGAGCGGAGTGGTGACGAGAAAGCAGCTAGAGAGCTAGCTCGGGCCTGGCCAGGATTGAACGACTCATTTGGTCGTTCTCCTGAAGCCAGGCTATAGGGATACGGATGGGTAGCCCAAACCAGACCTCGAAGCCTTTATAGCCAACCAAACAGGTCAAAATTAATTGGCCTTAGAGAGCTAGAGCTAGGTCTGTCCACCCAACCAAACACACCCTATACTTGCACTCCGGTACAACAATAGCCCTTTCGTGCTTCACATGGCTTTAGATGGTAGCAGGGCAAGTCTTTGTTACGGCCTAAGCACAGTATATGGCACGCTAACGGCTAACATGTCTCCATGTCTGCCGGCCTAGTTTTCTTTATTCACACGTGATATACATAAAAAATACATTTTATATGTATCATTTTAATGAAAAATTCAATAATTTTCATAATCTGCTAAAGAATTAGATGAAAGCAGGTAGTATGACGAATAATAGAAACTTTGTCGCAGTACACTAAAAAAATGTTAAATTAGCTGTGAGACATCGAAATATATGAAATTAGTTGTTGGTACACTAGGCGGTGTTCTACAACGAAGAAATTAATGTCCCATAACAAAGAGAAAATATTTCAGCGTCTCACAGCCATTTTGCAAAATTATAGTGCCCCACAACAAAATTTTCCTTTTTAATGTTGTTAATGTGTCAAAGTACCATTTTGTATTGTACATATCCAAGTATAGACCAAAATACATGTTGGGCCATGCATCCCATTGTGATATGGCCTTCATGTTTGAGCCGTGTGTGCTGGTATGGCTCAAAATATTTTGTATCACTGTATCATACCAAAAGACTATATACCACTATGTACTTTTTTTCTCTCTACATATAATAGACAATTCACGCACATGCCGCACGCGTGCGTTGATCAGTCAGCCTTATGTGTCGCCCGCCCTCTTCGCCTGTGTATATATAAGTGAACCTTGGTCTTCTTCTTCTTCTCGATCAATGTACTGAGCTAGCCCATCAATCAAGGGAAGATATATATAAGAAGAGCAAACATGGCCATCACCAGCAGCTCCTCCGGCCAGTGCAACTCCTGTCCATGGCGCTTCGCCACGGTAACTCTCCTACTAGCACTAGCCGCCGGCAGCCTCCTCCCGGTACCGGCGTTGGCGCGAGGGTCCTCCGAGGAGCAGGACCACCAGCAGCGTGAGGACGACCTGATCCGGGGCCTGCCGGGGCTGCCGCCCAACGACGACGTGCCGTTCGACATGTACGGTGGCTACATCACCGTCGACGAGCAGGCTGGCCGCGCGCTCTACTACTGGTTCCAAGAGGCCGACCGCACCGAGGTCGAGGACCCCGACGCCGCGCCGCTCCTCCTCTGGCTCAACGGCGGGCCTGGGTGCTCCTCCATCGGCGGCGGCGCGCTCGAGGAGCTCGGCGCCTTCCGCGTCCACACGGACGGCGAGAGGCTGTTGCGCAACGAGTTCGCATGGAACAGAGGTATGCATTGATGGGTTGGTCACAGACTCAGGCTCAGCCTTGTTTAGTTCACCCAAAATTTTTTTTTATAATTTTCCGTCACATCAAATCTCGTGGCACATGCATGAAACACTAAATATATACGAAAATAAAAACTAATTGCACAGGAGACGAATTTTTTGAGCCTAGTTAGTCTATAGTTGTACAATAATTATCAAATACAAACGAAAGTGCTACAGTGTCAAAATCCAAAAACATTTTACAACTAAACAAGGCCTCACGTACGTACAATACAACACAGACGGTGAAAGTGAATCTCACATGTGAAAGGCATCTGCAGCGGCGAACGTGCTGTTCTTGGAGTCGCCGGCCGGCGTGGGGTTCTCTTACAGCAACACCAGCTCCGATCTTGTCGTCGGCGACAACAGAACGGGTTGGTCATGAAGAACATACATGGCAAATATCACCCTTCGTCAGTCTGATGCTCTCTGATTTATGAATCTTTAATTTGTTATTTGCATGCAGCGCATGATGCGTACAAGTTCCTGGTGAAATGGTTCGAGAGGTTCCCAAAGTACAAGTACCGTGATTTCTACATTGCTGGAGAGAGCTATGGAGGTCAGTAGGTAGTATGTATAGTACGAGACTGTTTGGACGAGGGAGATTTGGTGTGCATTATTCTTAAGAAATGTTTCGAATTTCAGGCCACTATGTTCCTCAGCTCTCGCAGCTTGTGTACAGGAACAATATCGGCGTAGAGAACCCTTCCATCAACTTCAAAGGTTTCATGGTATAGATATATATGCGGCGCATGCTCACAAAGATCGAATTCACACAACGCGTTTCATTTATATCAGAGTTTGAATCGAATGGACAAACACACCTGCGAAGCATGTATAAATGCAAGAGTTGCTAATCTGAAAAATGTTTAACTAACTATGAACTATGCCTATATAGAGCCTCTGTTCCTTGGCCTGAAAAATTATGACTGAAAGTACTGTATTCACTGATTTATTATAAAAGAAAAACAACACTATTGGCTGATAAAAAAATACTGCTTATAAAACAAGCGAACAGACTCTATATTTACGCACTTCTAGTACTAGTAATCCTATATTTACAATCAACGACTGCACTGATATCTTTTACCAATGCAGTGAGGTTAGTGTAGATAATCATTAACTATTTTCCAGGTGGGAAACGGTCTAACCAACGATCGCACTGACATGATCGGCATGTTCGAGTTCTGGTGGCACCACGGCCTCATCTCCGACGAGACCCTGGAGAGCGGCCTCAAGATTTGCCCGGGGAGCTCCTTCATCCACATCGAGCCGGAGTGCCAGAAGATCTGGGACAAGGCCGTCGAGGAGCAAGGCAACATCGACGGCTACAGCATCTACACGCCGCCGTGCGACAAGGGAACCCCGTACGCGCGCAGACGACTGAGGAGGAGCCGCCGCGTAAGTTGCCGTTCTTCTTCGTCTCCGGCCATCGATCAGTTTAATTAACTCTCCATCAGCTCTTTATTGATTTGACGAGAGACTAATTAATAACCTGATGATCATAATGAATGCATGGTCCATCTTGACGGGCCGGTTATATATCCAGCCATTGATGCTGCCAGCATACGATCCGTGCACCGCCTTCTACTCGACCAAGTACCTGAACCTCCCCGAAGTTCAGACGGCCATGCATGCCAACGTCAGCGGTATCATAGACTACCCATGGGTTTTATGCAGGTGTCTGTTGTATTTTAATTTCCAGTGCACTTCTGAGTTCTATTTGACACATGCATCAGTTCATTCCGCTTCAGTTTTGTTCCACACTTTGTTTGTGTATGTACTGAAAATCTGAACTCATTGTCACGAGCGAAAGCCATACGGTTATTTATTATCATGCAGCGATCCTCTGTATTACAACTGGACAGACACACCTGCTTCCATGCTACCCATCTACAAGGAGCTCATTGGAGCTGGCCTCAAGGTCTGGGTCTTCAGGTAATTAATCAGTAAGCTGCTGCCTGGTTTCTTCAGAGATGAGTTTCTTGCTGATTTTTGTCTGCAAGGAATCAGAGTACATGATGTTTTTTCATTTGCAGTGGTGACACAGACACTGCAGTGCCGCTGAGTGGGACCAGGCGCTCTCTTGCTGCCCTAGGCCTTCCTGTAAAAACTAGCTGGTACCCCTGGTACATAGTCTCAACCGAGGTCAGTACTGCATGAAGACATTAGAAAATTCATACCAAGCTACATGTCTCTGAATCTTTTTTTTTTTGCTTTTTTGAGAAGCTCTCAATCCTTAGTTTCTTACCGCGATATATACAGTTTTCTTTTCCTCCATAGCCAATATACATGCTTGTGATATGAAATATAGGTTGGTGGCTGGAGTATGGAGTATGAAGGCCTGACCTACGTAACCGTCCGTGGCGCCGGCCATGAGGTTCCCCTGCACCGTCCGGAGCAGGCGTTCTTCTTGTTTAAGCAATTCTTGAAGGGCCAACCCATGCCGGCTGAGGCAAGTTTTAATTACTTCGCCACACACACTGATCCAAAACATAACTTGCTGATGGAATTTATAAACTGACAACTGATGTCATCGATCAGCATATATATATATCTGTACATTAATTGGTCTCTGAAGAAGGATATGATGTTCATTCTGCAGGCAAAAGATGCCAGCCTCATACTCCTTCCCAGTGAGAAGTAATTAGGATCCCCTCTGACTAAGCAAGGGGGCAGCACAGGTTGCGGAGGCTCGCGCAGTCATGCTTGACGACAACGATATCCACTACTATATATCGCTGAATAATGCTGCATTATGCTGTTGATATGTACATGTACGTGGAGAATAAATAAAGCTGGGAGCCTGAAATGCTATGAATAATGTACAAGGCTTGGCGATGGCCGATGGATGGATTCTTTCTTAGGAAAGCCATTTATATATACTCTTTTTGAAATGGCGGCAAGAGCATCACCGCATATATTGACCCCTTTTTTCATGGCAGGTCACAAAACAAAACAACTACTTGGCTCGATGAGTTGGCATGACCCACTACTAGAAGTGCACTCAACTAAGAAAAGCATCTGCACTAAAACAACAGGGAAGAAATTACCATAACCAGCAACTAAAAAAAAACCCCTACCACAAGCTTCTGAGCGCCAGTAGCCACAACTAAGACAAACCATTCGCAACTACAAGAAGCAGACCATACGCATCGCCAACTTAGAAAAAACTACTCTGGTTAGAAGCAACCCGGACTAAAGTCCCAAAAAACAAAGACCAACAAAAACTAGACAGTAACCAAGATGTAGACTGAAAAGCGATACAAATTGAAGGACCTGTCCTACGCCTTCTCTCCCCTACCCCACTCTCAACAAAAACTAGAGAGTAACCCAGTGGCGGGCACAATTGTGTTCATTGGTATTCAGTTGAATACCCAAAATTTTTGGCAAAAAAATTTATATATATAGTATTTATACATATGTGTATAAGTAACCATGCTCAATCAGGGCAAGGCCTCCATCTTTTGTTTGGTTAACGGATGCTCACAATGTTGGTGCAAGATGACCAATCTCATTAAATTTTGAAGCATCGGTTGAAGGTGATAAATCTCATAGCTTCTTAATCTTAGCAATTGATTGTTGTGCGAGTTGCACTGAGTTCTTTCCTGGGTTTTTCTTTGCTTTTTCTGCTAATTTGCTACTCTTGCGGTGGCTATCTTGATTGTTTTGACGAAACCATGGTTGCTACATCTTCTGTTGTTTCAACTTCGTAGACAAGAACAGGCTTGGTCCCAAGCATGGGGGTTGGCAAGGGAATAATATTGTAGCTCAAAAAATTGGTCTATGTCAAGGAACTTGGTGCTCCAACCAATGGTGGCAGTTGGTGAAACGGTACTGATCTGCTCGTTGCTTGCTAAGACTAGAGTGTTGTTGTCTTCTCCAATTCGTTCATCTTGTCCTCCGATGGTTATGACCGCCGAATCATACGCCGAGCCGGTGGTGATGATAATGGTTTTTACAACCGGTTCGGATGGACACTACTTCCATCTACCTTCTAACCAGCGGTGGAACTTCTTTCTTCCACCGGTTTGTAAGTTCGTGGTGTAATGGGCCAAAAGCCGGTAGTGAAAATTATTTTTACCACTGGGTCTCATGTATGATCCAAACACTGTCGGATCATATGCCGACCCATAGGTGAAAATTAAATTCACTGCCGGTTTACCTCTCCACTACGCCCGATGACCTTTGAAACTAGCCGTGAAACATTATCATTGCTGGTGTAGAAACCAGCGTGAAAACAATTTTTATAGTAGCGATATGCTCGCATAAATATGCTTGTCATGCATCTTCTTTATTTGCAAAAAAGGAAACAATATACACAAATCAAAGATCATGATGTAATGACACACTTCCTAAAATACGAAAGACTCATAACATATATAGTCAAGAAATTAACATCCTAGTTAAGTACAGACTTGCCAAGTCTTGCCATCTTGTAGCTAAGCATGAATCCTCCACTTACACTTCTTGCTCTTGCTCTTGGAACACTTGCAGTACATTCTATATACCTTATTGTCTCACTGTAGGGTTCTACAATTCAAACTGATTAAGTACTGCAAATTTTCTAATGGCCGTCTTAAAGGTGGCTCAAATGTGACCCCACAAGCTATGGTGTGGTTTTCTAAGCTATTTACATTTGAAAAGCCACACATCCTACTTAATCATCAACAAAAAGCTTATCCTGATTACTAGAGTTAGAGTCACTAGGTTCATATTCTGTTCATATTTTGAATTTATATGGTCATGCTAGATCTAGGTTAGAAAAATAAAGCCTCATCCCATCATTCAACTGAACATATTCTTCCAGTGGTTCATCATTATCATAACCTATTTCCTATGTTTTCTCATCTTTCCTTTACCCCATATCCCCCTCTTCCTCACCAATTGAGTCACCATCATAAGCAACACTATCATCCTATTCCTCACAATTGTTAATGTCATTACCACTAGGAAAGGTAATATCAACATCAAGCACATGGGGACTAATAGATGGACCTGGCTCATCATCAATAGACACACTTCGACTATGACTCACATATGCTCACAACCACATGTATCCTCCTTAGATTCCAATACATGCCAATAGCTCCCATGCAAATTGAGTTAATATTATATTGGAGTAAGACATGGCTCCTTGTTGAAGAATGACAAATGCATGCCCTGATTCAGCCCATGAGATACTTTATTTGCTATATCATCTATCAAATCTTACAAATTCATATTTTCCCTATCCACCACTAGTTGAAAATGTTCAGAGACATGAGACATGTGCCACGCACCATAATTCATAAATCCAAACATGTGTGTTCGGTTCAACAGTTATTTTCTAAGTTGTGCACGAAATCATTGCAGCAAGTTCCAACTGTGCACAAAATTAAACAAGAGAGGAAGAAAGGGCTTACCCTTCAGGACAAACTCACCCTCTTTGACGATGAATCTATGCTTGGCTAGATCCACTATAGTTTTGCTACTAGCAAAACCATCTTCATGCATCCATCCACTGTCTGGGTATCAAATGATGTGGCGATAGGCGAGAGCTTGTGACAGTAATTGTGACAAGCGAAAGGGCGCTTATTGTGGCAACGTCGGGAGCTTGGGAGTAAGATTTGCCTAGGGTTCATTGAATGGCCCAACTTATTGGTCGGGATTCAATGCAGTCTGGATTCAACCAACGCAAGTTTGGGTTTCTTGCTCAGGGACACCATGCATCATTTTGAAAACTTCTCTCTCACCGATGGTGGAAACGAATATTTTATTATGTGTGGTGTCCAACACAAAAGAAGCATGATTTCATAATAGTATGGATTGGTTGAGTGCATTCACAAAAATACTACGTGGAAAGGTGTCGATAAAAGCATCTCCGAGAGTACCTAAAATAGTCTACCAATCCAAGAATTTTAGCAAGATTGAAAAAAACTCATGTCCAACAACTCCGAGACTCACCTCCCAATCTTTTGGCACATGGAAAAAACACCCCCCATGCGCATAAAGTTACGTGCGCATATAGTGGCGCCAATACAAAGGTAGAAGGATGTGGAAAAAAAGAGAAGTAGGATAGGTTCTTGATGCAAATATACCAGAGAGAAATAAAGTACAAAGGTGGTTAGTGTGATTTAGAAATATTTTAGGATTTCTTCTAATGTAAAATTACCTTCTATCTTTTATTTAGGTGTCAGATTTTGAAAACTATTGGAGCTGTAGCCTTTTTATGTCTTCCAATATATTTTTGCAAAGGTTGAAAAACCAGTTTTTGAGAGTACAATATACTAGTAATATGTTGCTATCCAAAATGGTCTCAATAATGTCATTATTAGAATCTACACCCGAGTATGATTTTACAAGTGCGCTTGATCCGTGGCGACTGGTGAATGAACACGTGCTCTTGCGTTTGCATGCGTGCAGCAATAAGCGATCGATGATGACAGTGATAAGATGCCACAAATAAAACCATGAAGGCATGGTCATGTCGCCACATCGTCATAATGCATGTCATGTCGCACGCGATCGACGCGACGTCGACAAAAGGTAAGAAAATCACAGCTCATCCAGTGCGAATCTCCGAGCGTACCCCTGCTGCACCGAGGACAAATCTTTCGAGGACTACAATAATGATGCGCAACGCCATTGCCGCCGATAGGTCGAGCTCCCTCCCACGACAACGACGACGACGAGAACGGTAATTTCTTGGGCCGTTTCTGCATGGTAGCTGGTATCTCTGGGCATATTTGCTAGGATCCTCAGTGACGACTGAGGAGTATCTCTTTCAGCTTTGAGAAGATAGTGCGCTAGTAAGTCAGGAAAAAAGAAAAAGAAATAAAAACACACAAGCCTCTTCTTTTCCGACCGTACGTCCGTGTAGTTATCTGAAGTCAGATATTCAGAGGAGTTGAGAGATCAGTGGAGGAGCCAGTATTTGGTGGATACTGTGGGAACAAACTAGATGCACTATTATGTTTTTAGAAATGGGTGAATGTAATTTCCAGGTGCGGTTCTACGTACAGACCATGGACGGTTAAGACGTCGGCCTCTATAAATCAATGAAAATTGAAAAAAACAAATTTGCTTTTCGACAACTACTATTGCATTTAGCGTTGCTTCTTCCTTTTCTGTGCGCGACAACATCACATGAATAAATCAGTAAGAGTCGAAATAGAGCGCAAAGGGTGAGGGGTCACGAGAGAAGTCGACATCGTAAGAGGCGGATTTCAGTGTCCACTAGGCATGGAGCACAGTCCTCGATCTCCTCGACAAGGGAACTGCCATGAGAAATGGATGTAAAGGTACGGTATTCACAATTAGAGAAGCAAGGGCATCAACACCACGAAGAAACTGGAGAAAAGAACAAGAACATATGAACTTACCACTACCGGAATCTGGCTCCTCTTTGCCGAGTGTCTGGTGGTTTGCCGAGTGTTTTTTCTCGAGCACTTGACAAAGACTCGGTAAAAAAAAAACACTTAGCAACAAAGGTTCTTTGCCGAGTGTAAAAAAACACTCAGCAAAGAAAATTTCAAATAAAATTTTGAAGCCCTAAACAAATTCAAATAAAAAAGTTTTGAACTACAAAGTTGTATAACTTCTCAAGATCTACAAACTTTATTTTTGTTATTTCTTCATTTAACAAAGTGAAAATAAATTTGTTCACAAATTTTACATCTCTCTTATAGTTCCACGAACTATAAGAGAGATATATAAGATTTGTGAAAAATGTTAGAATTACCGTGTCAGATGAACAAATGATCAAACAATAAAAATAAACTTTGTAGATCTTGACAAGTTATAAAGTTTGATAGTTGACAATTTTTTCATTAGAGTTTGTCTTGTTCAAATTTTGTAAACAACCTCGGATGGAGAAACTCCCTAAAAGAAAATTTTAGATCTTGAAAAGTTATTAAACTTTACAGTTGACAACTTTTTGATTTGAAATCATTTAGAGGCTCAAATATTCAATTTATATGTGATTTGGTATAATATATAAGGAACCGAAACGCAATATAAACACAAATGATAGTGTGGTGCAGTGGTTAAGGATGGAGGTGCACAAGACGGAGGGAAAAATGCCATGACTTGCGACTTCAACGGAGGCAACCAGGCGCTGGTAGATGGCGGCCTCCCAAAAAAATCCCTATTTTTTTTCGAGTTTTTCATTTTATTATCTTTGCTGAGTGTCAGTCACTTGGTAACACTCGGCAAAGACCCATTTACCGACCAGAAATTTACTGTATGCTCTTTACCGAGTGTGACACTTGACAAAGACTTTATCGAATGCCAGACACACTCGGCAAAGCCTCTGTGTACGTGAAATTGAGGTAAAACAGAGGCACCAATGAACAAATAAATAGAACACATATGACCGAGGAGGGGTGTGATTGATATATTGAGATCCATGACGGCCATGTCCTCGACTTGGGGCTGCTTCCCAGGCCATGCACGACATCTCTGCCACCACCGCGGAACTTGTACTCTCTCCATTCCAAAATATAAACCATTCCAAAATTTTTGAAGAGTCAAAACATATCAAGTTTGACCAAATTTATAAGATAAGATAATAACATTTAGAATATCAACTAAGTATCACTAGGTTTTTTATTAATTATATTTTCATAGTATAGACTACTACAATACTTTTAACACAGGCGGGCAAAAGAGCTTTTTCAAGGTGATTTTTGCAACCGCCTCGAATGAAAGGTTATAGTTAATGTGACCTTTTTCGAGGCGGTTTGCTTGCCCGCCGACGAGCCCATTTCGAGGCCTACTGGCGAGTACACCTGCTCCATGCGGCCCTACCACAACCCCATCTCCGCGCCTACTGAGCCACAAGAGGAAAGAGGGACCACCGCCACCAGATTTGCGCCACCGCTGGGAAGAGGAGCGACCACCACCACCACTGGATCCGTGCCATCGCCACCAACAACATTGGATCCACGCTAGCATGCCCACCTGCACCGGATCTATGAGGAAGGGGCGTTGGGGCACCATCAGGACACAGACCCCAGCCCGCTGGGGAGCGGCCTCCTGCTCGTCCGGGGCACTGCCTCCTAAGAATGTGGTCGGGGTGTGGACCTCTGCCCATCGAGGACCGGCCTCCTGCTCGCCGGGGGCACAGCCTACAATGGAGCACGTCATCAGGGCACAAATCCCCGCCCATAAGTGTGTGATCGCCTGTTCACCAGGGACGCGGCCTCCAACGCGCCGGCCATGAGGCCTCCTGCCCCGACGGTGTCGCCATGAGGGGAGAGGGCAAGGTGGGGGAGAGTGTCTGGGCACGACCTGGGAGAGATTGACGTGGATGGAGAGAAGGAGTCGCGGGAGAGGGAGAGAGTGGAGTGATTTTAGGGTTTGTGTTTGCATTTATATGCTAGAGTTGTAGTGGGCTAGTATGGGCTTGGAAATGTTAGCGGGCTGAGCCAGATTATAGGAGGTGGGCCTTTTAAAATAACCGCCTTGTTTAATGACTTACCGAGACGGTTGCACTAAAATGCCCGACTTAATAGGCATTAACTGAGGCAGTTATATTACATTACCTGCCTCAGTTAATAGATTTTAGGAGATGTTTTTTTAACTGCCTCAACTAATAAAAAGTAGCCGCCTCGGTTGATTCGAGTCATTAACCGAGGCGGTTCAAAATTGTGCCCGCCTCCGAGAGGGTTTCGAAAAGGTCGCATTTAAGGTTTTTTTTGCAGTAGTGATATTTATTTGATGTCATAAATCTTTATAATTTTTTCTATAATTTTAATAAAACTTGAGATACTTTGACTTTTAAAGATTCTTAGACTGACTTATAATTTGAGATAGAGGGATTAATAACTTGTGAACATCCACTGGATATGCTTAAAAGCTAAGAAACTTGTAAAGATCCACCTAGATCCGATTAGATTTCTCTATAAAATCTAGAAAATAGTATCTATAAATCGATGAGGACTCCATCAGTAATTCTTATCCTCTGTAATATACAAGGAGGAGTTTGGGACCCCTGAGCGACAATCCACATCAGGAATCTGAGCGCACGATGCATAAAGAAGCATTGTCATACAGGGTACCCTGTACCTAAAGCATTATAATTACTTGTTTAGTTCTAAAAAAATTTGCAAAATGGAAGCTGTAGCACTTTCGTTTGTATTTGATATTGAAGATCGCTTTCAAAAAAAGTTGAGTAATTGGAAGGGTAAACTTTTATCTTATGGTGGTAGGTTAGTTTTGATAAACTCGGTGCTGAGTAGCTTGGCTATGTTTATGATGTCTTTTTTTGAAGTACCCAAAGGCATTCTTAAGAAACTAGACTTCTACAGATCAGCTTTTTTCTGGCAAGGTGACAAACATAAGAAAAAGTACAGATTATCG
>Ga0182004_10002306_pt1 | contig 14755 bp, 13 predicted proteins | sample Sormic07211540_1_FD_120479 | JGI IMG/M metagenome (GOLD analysis project Ga0182004, IMG submission 120479) | Endophyte microbial communities from Sorghum bicolor roots, Mead, Nebraska, USA - 072115-40_1 MetaG | ecosystem: Host-associated > Plants > Roots > Unclassified | place: USA: Nebraska...
ACTAGAGCACCATAGGATAGCCCAATGCTCCAGCCCTCTTTACCAAAGTTGCTAAAAAGTCCTCTTTTAATGTTTATTGCATATTCCATTAATCAAATTACAAGATCATGGTTTAGTGGAGCATTAGCATAAGCTACCCAATGCAAAACCATAGGTGACAAGGTATAAGATCAATGCTAGGAAATCCTTAACAAGGAGACACATGCAATATGAATTATGTGTGATTATAGTTATTAGGAAAACAAGGACGATCCCATGCTATACTTGCCTTGAAACTCAGATCCTTCTTTTAGTTCCAAACCTTCCACAAACTGCTTCTTGAACACCACGTAAAAGCTCACCGTCTAAACTGAGTCATCACATCATCAACAATCATCCAGAGGCAACCATACAAAGCAAACAAACCAATAATTAGAACAATACACCAACAGTAGAAAATAAAGATGAAAAGTTTATAAAACAAATCTACATCGCACTACGATCACATAGACGTAAAGATCACAAAAATCGGAGCTATAACGAAGAAGTTATGATTTTCTAAGATTTTCTTTAGAAAAGTAATTAATTAAATAGAATCATGAAAATAGAAAGTTGTAAACTTGTAAAACAGTGAGACTAACATGTAGATCTTGTGATTACGAATCTAACGCAATTTGAACGGAGCAAAATGGAGTTAAAACAGAGTTTTTATGAGTAAAATAGGATCAATGGCAAATCTATAATTTTGAGAAAGCGTATTTTGAATCTGAGCGGACGCGAATATGCTTTCAGAGTTAGAAAACGTATTCTGGAAACCAGGGGGGTTCTTTTGCAAAAGGCGTGGCTGAAGGGGTATCTTCCATCTGGAGCCGTTGGATTTCATTTGGATGGCCGAGATTAGATCGGGGGTTGGGAAAAGGGACAGCCGGCCGGAGCTGAGGGTGCCCACGGCGGCGCCATTGCCGGAGTCGGCCGGTGTCCATGGTTTGAGCGATTTAGGGCACTAGAAAGCAAACCGATAGCACCGGGGAGTAGTGGAGCTCAAGGAGAACTCACCTAGGGCAAAGCCGATGTTGGGAAGAGGCTCGAGCGCGCTCGCGATGGAGGAAGGCAGACAACGAGCCCCTGCAAGGTTCGGCGAGGGTTAGCCGTGCACAGAAAGCATGAAATCACGAACAAAGAGTCTCGGCGACTTCGTAAGAGAGAAACGAGGCTCGGTACGGAGCTCACGGGGGCAAAAACACGACGTAATGGAGAATTGAGCTCGGCGTGGATCTTGGCAGCGCTGCGGCTTGGCTAGGGCTGAGAATCGCGCTAAGATTGGGGGTAGGGGAGTTCGGCGAGGTCGAGGGCGCTATTTAAGAGGCCCCCAGCCGTGCGCTTCAAGCCAAGCGTGAGGAGTCCGGGGCGGATTTGCTCGGACAGAGTCCGGTTTCCCCACGGCCAGAGGTAGGGGACGCGGCTGACCAGGGGGTCCCACCTGGCGGTGACTTACGGTCGCGGGGCCCGCTCATCGGTGGAAGAGGAGAGGGGAGGGGCGTGGCGCACAGTTGCTGGGCTGGTTCGGCAGTGGGCCGGGGAACTCCTGGGCCGTGCAGGAGAGAAAAGAAGGGGGAGGAAGGGAGCAGGCCGCGGGGGGGGAGGTGACGGGGTCTTCGGGCCAAATCCAAAGGGGAGAGTTCTTCTCCTTTTTATTTTCTGCTTCCCTTCTCTTTTAAAACAAACCTATTTCAAAACATTTTCAAAACCAAATTTGAATTCTTTTTAAACTTTAGCCAAAACCACTCATCACAATAAATCAAATGCAGAGGCATGTATGCTCAAACAAGTTGTTAACTCCTATAGTAAATTTTAATTTAAAAAAAAATATTATTTTTCCTATATTTCATGGGCACAAAATACACAATTTAACATTCCATCCTATTTTGGAAAATTGCAAATTTTGGGGTGTTACAGTGCAGCGAATGAAATGAGTGATAAGAATGATGGTGATAATGAGGGGTGATGCCTGATGGTGAAGATCTAGTTCTACAATTGCTCCTTGAGGATAACCATACATCCCTAATCTGAAAATAAGGACTTGGCTACTTTTTCTTTTCTTTTGGGACTTTTATCCTCTTTCTATTCTTTTGTCTCTTTTTTTACAGCCAATCCTTTTAATGCACTAATAGCAGTAGGGAGTATCAACAGAAATAACTAGAGCTTTATTGGATAAGTAGAAAAAGACATAATGGAAACAAATATTTTTAGGTGTTCACTCCCAGTATAGGAGTGGAACATTTTCTGAGTGGATGAGGAATATGTATATGTGGATGCATGAATGTGTACTCCTAGAGTAGGAGCAGCATAGGTGTGTGTCTCTAGGATAGAAACAGCACAAGGTGTAGTGCGTATATGTGTGTGGGTAGTACTTCCAAGGACAGAAGTAACATAGAGTGAACGTGGCAAAGTGGATGTAAGTGGTTGCATACTTCTGAGGATAGAAGTAGCAAAGATCAACGGATGGAGAGCACATAATATTGACTTTAACTGCATTACTGATTCCTTAGGGTCAACACAACTTAACTACCCTCAATGCTTATAGGATGATATATATAAGTGGATGGCTTTCCAAACTAATAAGCATGAGTATTTGGCTATGGTAGGAATTTTGAACTCTCATCATAAAGGAACTCATCATGTAGCAATTTAAGATTTTCAAATTAAATTCTCCAGAACTCTAATATCTCTAGGAGTAAGATTGATAGCAGCTCAAAACCTTCCCATATCATATCCGTCAACTACCTAGATTTAGATCAAGCATTCGCTACCCATAAGTTTTAGGCTCAGAGCAAATCTTAAGTCTAAACAGTTGTGTCCAAAACTTGGGAGAGTACAAGATTGAAAACTAGGTACTTGCAAGGGATTATGGCAGAGCAACTATTCATCATCTCCATATAAGAGTTTGTTCTAGGGGTTCATTTTAGCAATAGATTCATCAAGAGCCCTCCTTAGCTAACAAAACTAATTATGAAAAATAAATAAATAATTTTTTGGGTTTCTATGGTTATTCATCTTTTTAGTTTTATCTTATCATAATGCACTAGAAATAAATAGACGAGCGAGGAATACTTAGCTCGGTATACGGGGGATGCTCTCCCCCAAGCTGGACGTTGACATGGTCTACTAAGGTTGATGATGGGCAGTGAAGGCGTACTGATCCTCCTAGAGTGTCATGGGTACTTGCTATTAGAAACAACACTTGACTGAAGTGAACAACACTCTGACATGGGACAGGATGGCCTTCTGCCTGTTGGTTCTTCTTGATCCATTGAAGCCTGTGAAGCTCAAATAGACAACAAAGATTGTGGAACTAATTAAGTGTTAGTATAAACCTCTAAGCTTTGGGAGTCTAGAACTTTCTTATACTCATTTACCTTTTAGCAAGATAAATATATTTTTATACTTTTTATATTTATGGTATGCAGATAGGAAAATAAATATGCTGAGATTTATTTTTATGCCACCACAGTAGATGAGTGTGTGAGCTGTTGCATCACACATTAAATACATGGGGCTTAGCATTTTTCTAGATGCAATGCAAGACATATTTTTATTTTCTTTTTCTAATGCCAAAATAATAAAGTAAAGATGCAACTAGTAATGCAATTAAGAAAAGTAAATATGTTGATGGAAAATGCAGATAAATACCAAGTTACCTCTTGGAGCGGCGTTCGGTGATTTTAAGTCCTCCGAACAGGACCTTATTGTTTGCTCAATGATTGAGGGGTGCATCAGATAGTTCCACTAGTGTTGTGTCTTGTGCAGGATTTGATTCTAAATGTACCTTTGGTTTCCATATCTGCCTTGTAGGTGATGGTGTCTTGGAGGAAAGAGCTTCTAGAATCACTATCTCTTCTTCTGCTGGTATCTCCTCTACCCCTTTGATGGCGTTCTCCTTGTCGGGGTATAGATCTTCAAATCTTGACACCTCCTTCATAGTCGGCCCATCCATCTAAAATGATCTTCTTCTTCTGGTGACGGGTACGCTGCCTTCTCCTTGACTTATTCTTCTTGGGCTCCTCATCAATTATATAATTACTATTGAAAAGGTGGTGTACCTTTTCCAAAGGGAACTTGAAATGGATCTTCCCAATTCTAATGTAAATAATGGCCTTAGTGGTGTTGAGGAATGGTCTTCCTAGGATGATGGGTGGATCATATCATCTTCACCCATGTCCATGACTAGAAAGTCAGTGGGGATGTAGTGGTCGTCAATCTGGACGAGGATGTTTTTTACTATCCCTTCCACGAAGTGAAAGGGCTGCTCCGCCATCTGTAGTTGTGCATAGGTGGAATCCATAGGCATAGTCCCATATAGAAATTCATAGGTTACCTTAGCCATTAAGTTGACGCCCGATCCAGAGTCATAGACAGTGTTGTAGAAAGAACATCTGTTAATGGAGCATTGAATGGTCGGGACACATAGGTCATCCTTCTTGGTTAGATGCAAAGACTTAAGTAGGCAATCATACTCCTTGTATACTGCGGTATACATCCTTGCTGTCTCCATCTTCTAGGCCTTCTTAATGCCCTTGTTCTTAGTCTTGGTCTTGTTCTGGGTTTTGCTCTTGTTCCTACCATTGTTAGTTTCCTTTTATGCAGGGAATACCCTATCCTTAAAAGAAAATACTTCTCTCTTTCCCTTAATATTGAAAATGAACTTGGCAGTGTTGGAGTTGATAATGGCTCCGGTAGTGTTCAAGAATGGTCGTCCTAGAATAATGGGTGACCTTTCATTAGTACCAGTGTTAACTACCATGAAGTCTGTAGGTATGTACGAGTTGCCTACTCGCACTGCAAGATACAAACACATGGTTGTGTATGATAAAGGGCAATTGAATAGTTTTTCATATATTACCTTAGGCATGATGTTGACGCTTGCACCAAAGTCATAGAGTGCCTCATTGAAATTTGCACTACCAATGGAGATCAGAACAATCGGTCTCCCTGGATCACCTTTCTTCTATGGCAGAGTCAAATCATTCCATGTTCCTATAGGAGGATCACTCCAATAGCTTCCTGCATTAAATATGTCTACAAGATTTGTAGTTTCTAATTCTCCCGGTTGTCCCAGAATCTTACATTGGTCGTTTGCGGAAGCAAAGTGAGCAAGCTGTTGTAATTGAGATTCTAGCATCTTATTAAAGCTAAGTTGATTCTTAATAGCATTGGAAAAATTTTCCATTCTAATATTAACTTATTCTAAAAATTTATCAATAGATGCTAACCTCTTAGACAGACTATCCATTAACTTGCCCTGATTAAGCACTAACTCTCTTAAAGGTGGTTGATTGGTATTATTGTAGGAACTATTACCTTGGTTGTTACCTGAGTAGTTACCTGAGTAGTTAGGCCACTGTTGCTGGTTCCAGCCTTGGTTTTGCTGAGAATGGTAGTATTTGTTGTTGATGATGATGATGAGATGTAGTTCATGTCGTTTGTTAGCTCTGGCCAGTTGGTACTTGTATGCCCAGTTTCTCCACACTCTACATAAGTCATGCCGGAATCATTAACGTCCATGACTTCCTTCTTCTCAACAGCTCTCTCATCGAGCCTTTTCATTAGTAGGTCCATCTTGGCGGCCAGCATGTCTATCTCCTTAAGCTGGTGCATTCCTCCACCTCTCTTGCGGGTTTGCATTCTCTCTTCACTCCAACCTTGATTGGAGGCCATCTTTTCCATAAGAGCAGTGGATAGAGTAATGGTAAGTGATAAGAATGCACCTCCAGCAGCAGCATCCATGGTTTCACGAGTGCTGTTACTAAGCCCACGATAGAATGTCTGCATGAGCAGCCAATTCTCCATCCCATGATGAGGACACTCAAGTATGTAGTCTTGAAAGTGCTCCCAGGCTTCTGGGACTGTCTCATCATGTTGTTGCTGAAAACTTGATATCTTCCCACAAAGAGCATTGGTCTTGCCTATGGGAAAGAACTTCCCTAGGAAATTGGTGGAACATAGTGTCCATATAGTATTATTCTCCTTGTTGGCGTAGAACCACTGCTTTGATCTCCCCAAGAGTGAGAATGGGAAGAGGCGAAGTAGTATAGCATCTCTAGGGACGTCCTTGATAGTGAAAGTGCTGCAAATCTCCAGAAAGTGTTGGAGATGAGCACTAGCATCTTCATGGTCGTGGTCGTGGTCATTGGGGTTCGGCCAGGGCTCGGTGGTGTTGCAGAGCTCCGGGGCGTGGCCGGGGTCGACAGTGGCTCGACTTAGCGAGGACGATGCGGGGGCGACGGGGCACGAGCACGGCATCGTCGTGGTGGCTCGGCTGCACGGCGAGGTGGAGGATGAGCTCGGTGGTGAAGCCCTGGGCGATGGCGTTGTCGACAAGGTGCCGTCGAAGATCGACGTCGCAGCTCCGGCGTCGCCGCGTCGGGGCAGGGGCTTCAAGGTGCTCGGCTCGATGGACAGCAGCAGCAGCGCGAGGCCGGTGGCAACGCGGTCTGGGAATGGAGGAGAGCGACGGCTGTGGCAAGCTTTATAGGGTCACAGGCTAGGGTTCCGAGGCCATCTCAACGTCCACGCCATCGATGTGCCAGCCGAGACACGCGGCAGCAGATCCTGTGGTGCTTGTACGGACGCCGAGGCAGGGGCAGGTGCGCGCGGGTGCAGGCGTTCGGCTCGGCCTTCAGGATGCGGCAGCGGCGCCTGGGTAGGGCTGGCTAGGGTTGCCAAGAGTGGGGGCGCGCGGCTGGGCCTTGGGCAGGTGGCATGGGAAGGGAAGAGGAGCTGGGCTGGCCGGTGCTGCTGTCCGCGCTACTGGGCCGAGGAGAGGGCGCTAGGAGGCTTGGATGGGCCTGCACGTGGGGGAGAAAGGAGAGAAAGAAAAAATAAGAGGGAAGTTTGGCCTAAGAGAGAAGGAGAAAAGGTTTTCCATTTCCTTTTTGGGAGCAAATGAGATGAAGGTCTTTCCCATTTGCTAAAATGATTGGGAGAGAAAGGGAAAAGAAATTGAGATGAGTTGTCACGAATTTAAGATGATTTACCAGTGGAGGTTTGAGATGAGATCAACAAGAGAAAAGGTTTGAGAAGGGAATTTTGGAAAAGAGTTCAAAAAGGATCAAAGGAGTTTGAGACATACTCCAACGAAAAGGTTGAGAAGGGATTCGCTTCGCCTTTGAGATAGGCTCAACAGCGATTTAGAAAGACTTTGCTATGGATTTGTGCACTCCAAAAGAAACTCAAAAACCCTAAACAAGACCCATCTTAAGACGACTCGCGAACAAGAGCACTCGCCTACAAACAAATCTACATGTATGCCACAATTTGTTAGCGGGTTAGGATCGAGTTAGACCTAAAAACTATATGCTTCACATGATAACAAGAAAAATTTTAAAAAGCTCGTATTTTTGGTTTACGTAAAAATCTAGGATGTTACAAGTTGGCATTGGAGGTGTTTTGATGCAAGATGATAAACCCATTGCATACTATAGCAAAAAAATGCATGGCTCTACTTTGAATTACTCTACGTATGATATGGAATTGTATGCACTTGTACATTCTTTAGAGACATAGCATTATTATTTGTGGCTTAAAGAATTTGTTATCCATTCGAACCATGAATCACTTAAGAATCTTCGTTCACAAAATAATCTGAATTGTAGACATTCTAAGTGGGTTGAATTTATTGAATCCTTTCCATATGTTATCAAACACAAGAAAGATAAGGATAATGTGATTGTTGATGCTTTGTCTAGACAATATACTTTTTTGTCCCAACTTAATTATAGAATTTTTGGACTTGAATATAAAAGAACAATATGCGCTTGATCCTGATTTTAAAGATGTGTTGCTAAATTGTAAAGAGGGACATACATGGAGCAAGTTTGTGATCAATGATTGATTTGTGTTTAGAACTAACCGTCTATGCATTCTAGTTGGTTCCGTTTGTCTTTTGTTGTTGCATAAAGCACAAGGAGGAGGGTTGATGGGACATTTCGGTGCTAAGAAGACAAAGGATGTGTTGGTGAAAGCCTAAGTTTGGTTTTGATAATTGATGAAATCTAGGGAGTAATCATTGTGCTAAGTGTGTAGACATGAAATGATAAGTCCCATGCCAAGTGGTGGAGCTAGATGATCATGGTGATGGTGGTGATGACCACAAGATGATAAAGTGCTCAACATGGAAATAAGAAAGAGAAAAACAAAGCCCTATGGAGATCAAGGCAAAGGTATTGCTTAGGGTTTTGATTTTGGTGATCAAGAAACCATAGAGGGTATGATCACGCTTAGGATAGATAGTCGTACTATAAAGAAAGGAAATCTTTGGCTAAATGGTCTATCAAGTGCCACTAGGTGACATTTTTTATGTGCATGTACTTAGAACCTAGCGAGCTAATTTAACTCCTTTGAAGAAAATAATTGTGAACATGCTAACACACATGCACATGATGGTTTACAAATGGTGGTTTTGGCATATTTGCAAAAGAGGTGGAGTTTGAGGGGTAGAGAGGGGTTTGTCAAAGACATAAAATGATTTGACATTTTGTGAAAAGAAATGCTTATTTCCCACTGTGCCGAAGGTGGATTTGAAAAGGTGGGGAAGTTGTGGGAGTGTTTCTCACCGGACGCTGGTGTCTGGAGCACCAGACATAGGGGTTGCATCCGGTCAGATTGGCAAGCGCTCTCATAACTTTCTAGGAACATCGGATGTAGGTACCTACATCTCCGGTCACTTTCTAGGAACATAAGATGCAGGCGACCGGATGCTAGGTGGACACTATTCACTATGTGGTCTATGTGATGTGGTGTGAACATGTGAGCTGAAGGAGCACCTAACACTGGCACGAGTCCATTCACTAGGCATCGAACATGTTCGGTGACAAAAATCATGTTCTAGAACCTCTCTGAGTAGGGATCGGGCGCTGGGTGCTGAGTCTGGTTGGTTGTCTAGTGTGAACATAACCATTGAGATCTAACACACAACATCAAAGGTAGAGGACATGTGGCAGGCATCCATGCACCAGATGCTAGGTTCTACATCTAGTATATCAGATCCGAGTGTCCGGTGGCCTCATTTTCTGTGAGAACAGAGAGCCAACAACTCTATTCTTTTAGGGGGCTTAGTAGTGTTTGGTTGGCTTAGGGCTCACTCTTGGCACTTTGACATACTTGACATCCTTGTGAGCTTAAGCAAACACCTCCCACTCATCTCCCTCATAGAGTCACCATCTTTGTGAGATTGGGAGTGATTCCAAGTGCATTTGTGTGTGATATTGCATCTAGTGGCACATGAGGATCATTGTGGCTGCGGAGTTCTTGTTACTCTTGGTGGTTGCCGCCATCTAGATGGCTTGGAGCAGCGGTGGAGTTGTGGCAAAAGTTGGTGATTGTTCTTGGACACCTCTAGTGATCTTGTGAGGGGTGTTGTGCCTTTCCTGGTGAAGTGACAAAGACAAATCTAGTGGATTGTGCATGTCATTGAGCTACCTCACTTGTGGGTAGGTTCTTGCAGTGTCCAGTTGTGTGGACGAGGTTCATGTTACATCTCTTAGCCGCTAAACCACCAAGTGTTGATCAACACAATGGGGACTAGTGTGCCGACAAGCTGAACCTTGGGAGAAAAATCGTGTGTCTCAACTGTGATAAATTGGCATTCTCTCAGTAATTGATTGGTTCATATCTTGGTGATTGGTTCATCTCTTACATGGCGGTATAAAGATCACATCCTCTATTTATATTCTCACAAAGTAGTGTAATTAGCTTTACTTGCTAGCTTTTCCTTGTGTAGCTTAGTTCACTAGCATAGCTTGTAGTGGCATAGCTCTTGTGTGCCTAGTGATCTTACTAACTAGAATTGTTGGAATAGGTGGCTTGCAAACCCTCTATTAGATCTAGAGAAAAATATTTGCTTTGTTATTATTAACTCTTTACTCTAGTGAGTTTGTAGAGATTTTTATTAGGCTATTCACCCCCCCTCCTCTAGCCATATTAGGACCTTTTAGTTGGCCACACATTTCTTTTGGCTAAGGATGCAGAGAGATGTTGAGCGCTTCATGGCACGCTGCACTACATGTCAAAAAGCTAAGTCTCGCTTGAATCCACATGGTTTGTATATGCACTTCCCTTTCTTTGTGCAGATATTTCAATGGATTTTGTTTTAGGATTGCCTTGAATTAAGAGGGGGAGGGATAGCATTTTTATGGTGGTAGATCAATTTTCTAAGATGGCACACTTTATACCATATCATAAAAGTGATGATGTTGTTCATATGGCTGACCTATTTTTCAAAGAGATTTGTTTGCATATTGTTTTAGATCATGACGCTAAACTTTTGGGTCACTTTTGGCAAACTCTATGTTAGTTGGGTACAAAACTGTTATTTACTACGTGTTACCCACAAACTAATGGACAAATGGAGATAGTGAACTCACTGGGTGCCATGTTGAGAGCTATTTTGAAGAAAAAATTGAAGTTATGGGAAGAATGTTTGCCTCATGTAGAGTTTGTTTACAATAGGGCAACACATTCTACCACCAAGGTATGCCTAGAGCTGATGGTTCAATTAAAATTCTTGAGAAGATTAATGGTAATACATATAAACTTGAGTTGCCTCCCGAGTTTGGGATTAGTCCCACCTTTAAAATTTTAGATTTGAAGCCACACTTTGGAGAAGAAGATGAGCTAGAGTCGAGGATGACTCCAATTCAAAAGGAGGAGGATGACATGGACATCATTCCTTCACATATAGATAATGATCCTGCACTGAACATTCAAGGTCTAATCATAAGAGCACATGCGCGATAATTAAATTTACAGGTGAGTTCATTCCTAAGCAAGTCTATATGATTTTAAGAATAGATTGCTACATAATAATTATGTTATGCTTAGAGATCAAGAAGAGGACTAGGAGACTCATATAGGAGGGCTTAGAGGTGTGGAGGACCAACAAGAGCACACGAGCAAAGATAGAGGCCTAGTTCAACTCGAGTTCGAGTCTGCCTTGGCCTTCAGGACTAGTCTGTAGTAAAATGGATGTCCAAGACACATTTAGACTCTATTTTTGATGATCCACATATATGGATGGAGATATAATTTCATAAGCTAACCAATGGCTTTAGTTTGAGGCCTAAATTCCATCGTAGTCAATGGGTATTGTCGAAACAAGTTGACATCCAAAATCTGTCCCGACGCTGTGTCATCGTCTTTTAGGTCGTTAGGCCTTGTAACGTGTTAGGAAACCTTATTAAGAGAGGTCCTTGGACATTTTTAGTCTATATAATCATTAGCCGCCACCTAAGTTAGGGTTGGGTTTTGCTTAGATTATTTTGTTTATAACAGTTTCACCGCCATCGGTTTGTGAGACCCCAATTTTGTGAGATTAATTATTCATTTGTAAATTCTTGTTCTTGCTTGTGTTATTCGATTCACAAGCAAGGATTAGCCTTCTTGGTAAGTTCAATAACTTGAGAAGACGTGGTGCTGCGATTGCGGGGTTTAGAATGTGTTGTTTGGAAGCCAGATCGAATTATGACTCAACTTCACCAAATCGATAGTTACCAGAAGCTCTCATAATATCGAGAACCCTAGTTCACATCACTAAACCTGTGTATGTCACTTAAACATATTTTAGTCCACATAGGTTGTCATTCAATTACCAAAACCAAACAAAAACCTTTCACCTAGCCGTGCAGGTGCCTAACTCCACCGCACCGACAGGATCTGCATGTGAGGGATGGGGAAGAATGGTTTGACTCAATGATTTGTGAGTCCCTCATGTCATTGTCTACTAATATGGATTTGTGGGTCTTTATTTAGGTGTTGCTGCTAGAGTGAAATAAATTTGTTAAGCCAACAAAAGTAGGAGAGCACCCAAATCCAAAGTAGGGACCTCATTTATATGCCCCTGCTAGATTTGCTCTTATACTTGCATTGAACATGTCCTCCTACAAGTATTAGAGCATCTACAAGAGTTTTTCATATTTTGTTTCCCCAAATATGGTGTTTGCCAACTCTTAAATTAGTATGGAGAGGAAAAAAGAAGTCATCTCTAAAAGTTTCTTATGTTTCTATCCTAAAAGTTTTTTTCAGCACTTTTTCCTACTACCAATCTTATGTTTTGTATCATAAACCTTGAATTTGTTTATGTATGCATTTAAGCCCTTCCACCAGATCTTTCTCTCTTGCATTTTTCTCACCTAGAATCCTATCTTTCATCCTGCTTACTAGATGGGCCAGGAAACTCTAGATGTGTGCTCCTAGGCCGCGTGCATACCTTGTGGGAGAGGATTTTTTCTTATTTTTCAAAAAATTAAGGATGAGAAACCCGGATGACAAACTATTGGAGATGCTCTTATTTTGCAGACCATGGATTGTTACTATATACAAACTAAAGCAAGCAGATTATTAAAATTGTACTAATAATCTTAGCATATTACACTACCTTAAGGGCACGAGCAAAGCCACAAGTCCATTCTAAATTATATAAGACATTTTGGATTTTCTAAATATATTATTTTACTATATATCGTGAAAGCTATGTATTTAAAAAAATACCTTCAACTTATATTTTAGATAGGAGAGAATATTTAAAAACACAAATAGGGGGTGTTTAGTTCCTCTTTCATCTAAACAATTCTAGGTTTTGTTCCATTATTATGCATAATAACACTAAATATAATATAAATTTTTTGGTAAAATGGTTGTCATTCTTTATTTTGAAAGCCTAAAAAAGCCACAAGAGGCTATAATGAGGACAATAAATTCTGCATTTGGGATGAAATTAAATATAACTCTGAAAATCATAATATTTTATATTTTATCATTTCAAAGTAGTTAACATTTTGCATTTTGCATTCTATAGAGAACTAAAGGCGTGTTTAGTTCCCCCTAATGAAAAGCCTGAATCCACTTCTATGGTCATTTAATGCATTTATTTCGAGCGAACGATCCAGTAGCGTGTGCTTTTCACTTCTACATAATACATGCCAGTAGCTCAGCTCCCTCCTCTGCGCTGATGTCAAGTTAAAAAAGTACAACATTTATTTTAAAATATTATAACTTCTGAGTAGTGTATCTATTTTTATTTCTGCTTGCACCATTGTGTTCTACATAATGAGACAAACAAAACTAGACCCAACTTATATTTCAAGAATTTTATTTTATTAGTAATTTATGTGTATTATAGAATAACATATAATTTATAGATTATAGCTTAGAGGAATAACTCATAACATGTAACTTAAAGGATAATTCTACTAATATGTTAATTTGTTTCATAACTTTTGTATTTCTAGATTGGAATAAATTATAAGTTAATTTGTTCTTTTCTGTGTTAATAACTTTTATGTTTGCAGTTTTGATACAAGTTATAAGTTAATTCGTTCCTTTGTGTTTAATAACTTTCTATACATAAGTTATGTTTAACTCTGAGATTTTAAGTTTTTCGCATAAGTTATATGTTATAAATTTCATGGCATAAGTTATATGATGTAAGTTAATATATAAATTGATAATAGAAAAAATTTCTTCGAAACATATGCAAGTAAGGTCTAGTTTTGTTCATCTCGTCGCAGAACTTATCGGTGCAGACAAAATTAAAACAGATACACTATTCAAAAGTTATAGTATTTTAAATTAAATATTTGTTTTTACCCGCTAGATACAACTAACCCATACCCACGCCCGCAAAGAAAACTTATGCCCGTTAAAAAAACCCATACCCGCAGATAGGTACAAATATGCACCCATACCCAACCATGCCCGCAAAGAAAACTTATGCCCAATAAGAAACCCATACTCGTAGGTGGGTACAAATATGCACCCATACCCGTGCCCGAGCAGGTAACAGGGACCCACAGGTTACCTTTCCTGATAAAACACAGTCCAATAAAGGACTGTCTGCTCATTGTTATCCACCCTTCTTTATAGTGTATGTAGGCATCCAGTATCCAATCTGCTGGTGATGTGGGACTAATGGGTGGAGTGCTACTTATATTGTAGCCCCGGAAGCCTTATGTGCTCGTTATGTGCACCAAGGCCCACTACCATGGGGAATGTGCAAAGGAAAAAGTCTATTTTTCCTCCCCCATTTTCTCACTTTTCCTCCCTCAACTCTAAAACCATATAAACCATCTCCCTCAACTTTTTAAACCATGCATTTTACCTCCCTGAAGCGGTTCTAAAGGCAGTTTTACTACACTCAATGATGTTTTTGCTACAGTAATGATGATTTTGCCTTCTTTAATTATTTTGACTAAATTTTTGAAAAATTATAGTAAATCGCAGAAAAATCATAAAATGTAAAATCTAATTTTTTGTACTCGACAAAAGTAGATCTACATAGTAAACATATAATATGGTATGAAGTTTTTGCTATAATGGTTTTGTCTTTTTCTTTTTTATTTATTTGGTTGAATCTTTAAAAAATCATAGTAAATCATAGAAAAATCATAAAATAGAAAATCTAATTCTCTTAGACTCCACATGAGTATATATACACAATGAACATATAATATATGTATGGTTTAGTGCAACAAAATAATTATAGAAGCTGCAGCTATGAATTATTTCAATTAATTACACAAAAGCATAGATCTAAAGCTACAATAAAAAATATACTAAAGCATACCCTATTATATATTTACTGTGTAGATATGCTCATTTGGACTCTAACACAATTAGATTTATATTTTATGATTTTTCTGTAATTTACTATGATTTTTCAAATATTTAGCCAAAATAAATAAAAAAGAAAAAGACAAAACCTTTATAGCAAAAACTTTGTACC
>Ga0182004_10002307_pt1 | contig 14751 bp, 7 predicted proteins | sample Sormic07211540_1_FD_120479 | JGI IMG/M metagenome (GOLD analysis project Ga0182004, IMG submission 120479) | Endophyte microbial communities from Sorghum bicolor roots, Mead, Nebraska, USA - 072115-40_1 MetaG | ecosystem: Host-associated > Plants > Roots > Unclassified | place: USA: Nebraska...
AATAAAATAAAATTAAATAAAAAAAAATAAATATATATAATTTTTTTTTTTTAAAATAAAAATAATTAATAAAAAAAAAAAATATATATATATATATATATATATATATATATATATATATATATATATATATATATATATAAACTGAGGGAGTATTCGATATCTAATCGGTTAAAAATAACTACACATTAAAAAATTGGCAGCAACATGCTAGTACATATATATATACTACATTACTACTACTACTCCTATATTCAGGATCGGTGTGATGAATTGGCGACATGCATGCTATATCATCGTCTTCAGGTTTATTTTACCTCCAGCAGCCCATTTTACAGAGAGGTATAGCTAGCTAGTACAAAGGCACCACCAGATCAGATCGATGCATGTGTGTGAGAGCTTTCGATGACTAGCACAGTACTGTAGGGGATGTACTACGATGATAGCCAGTTCTTGCAGCTGAGTAGCTACAGCTGGCCCTCGTCTACGTACAATGAATAATGGCGACTAGCTACAGGAGTACAGGACGTATATATGTACACGCGCGCTTTGAGGCTATGCATGGTACGTAATTACACATACATATATACACTAATGTATTTACCTGCTAGCTAGCTACTCCAACATTTATTTACATGCATACAGAATAGTACAGTAGTTCAAGAATACTTACACTAATAAATAAAACTCCACGGCATATCTAGTGTCAATACCACCATCGATCGAATCATCAGCAAGTTTATTTAAATTTTGTACTTGCAGTGTGAGAGTACAATACAAAAGCATGCAGGCTTTGCAATATTAGACACGTATCAACTTCGTTCTGATTGCCCATTGCTGTCACCGTAATCCGGTTGATATACCCGTGCACCAAACAGAGCATAAAATCAGAAGAAAAAAGGTAATAAAGTGTTTGTCTGTTTGCACATAGAAATAGGTGAAAAGCTAGCTGCTGATATATAGGTATAGTAAGTAGAAGAAAGCTATAAAAAGTTCGATCTGCACTGTGGGTTTAAATTAAATAAACTTAAAAGCTTAGTTAGTGTGTGATGGTGAAAAATACTGCCTTAGCTAGGATTATCGATCGACCGGAAATTGCTGCCGCTACAGTGCCTGCTAGCTACTGCTCCATGCTAGCTAGACAATGCTAACGCAGCAGCAACATCTCCATCTCGCGCGTTTGTTTAGCCGTCGCTGTCGGAGGGAATCTAAGTTTTCGTCTGCTTTCGCGCAGTCCAATGCAGTCTCACCCCTCTTGGAGAGGGAATAAAGGCACTACTAGGCCTCAATCTGAGCCTTATTTATTTCTATGGATTCAATCAAATCACAACTTAAGTAACTCATGTTTAGTTAAGCTAGCTAGATAGATGAAATCTGAACGTTTTTAATTAACATAGCCCAAATTTTTTTTAAAACCAGACTAACACCTTCCATGCATGTTTGATGGTGGTAATATTAGTGTTCTGTATTATGCTAAGTGTATATAGTAGGAGAGTATGTGGGTACATAAAAAGAGTAAATTAACAACTCCACGTAGTTGATTTGGATATGAGTCGTACGTGACTTCCACAAAGGAACACGATATAGGAAGATAAGACGGATGGTAATACTACAATCTTTCAATTATTGATTGGGACTCCTTTTAGAACCTTCTTTTAGAGGAAACATGCTAGCTAGTTCTTACAAGGCACACCAGAAAATGATATAAATCCTTCAAAGAAAAGAATAGCATTATTCAACCATTGATTTATTAGCGAACCATTGGCAACACAATATAACCATACATTGCGTGTAACATGTTTCTAATTATCCATACATATTTACGGAAAAATGTTAACCTAGAGTACCTCGAAGATATGCATGTTTAGAAAATACCCAACTATGAAATAAAGAAACAATTAACTCAAAGAACCAAAATAATTGTCATAATCTGCTCATATATGCCATTATGCAAAAAAAAACTAATCCAAATACTTCTAATTTTACCATTGTTTCCTATCTAGTATAACAAAATTAGGCCAAAATGTCCCCATCTCTTGTTTAGTTCCATATACACGCTTTTCACATAAATAACAAAGTAAATGGTATCCTTCCCAACACACACAAACAAACAAAATATTTTGGACATTAGAAAAAAACAAGAAAAATAGCATCGTTGTGCACAGTTCTAATTAATTTGGTAGAGGAATGTACTCACATCAGTCACCCCCTGATGAATCCTAAGCTATAGGCATTTGATGAAGTGTTTTGTTGCATATATTTTTTTTAAAAAAATATAGCCGGTACGGGTTGAACGTTATTTAAAACAATTTAGCGGATTTAGGGTCAAACTATTCGAAAATTTGAAGAGTTACAGGGTAGGCGTGTAGCTTCTCCGACCTGAATAGTATAAGCTATTTGAACCGATGAGCAACATAGTTGGATCGAGTTGTTTTTTTTAGCGATGATTTTTTTGACTTTTCAGCAAGTTATTACGTCAGTGTCCAATCGATCAGATCTCCTTGGATTGCATGCCTGTTATATCGTTTTCTTTTAGATCCGTATTGAGAAATTGGAATGAATACTTGCATATGGAAGAATGACCTATATAGGTTTGTTTCTTCTGTGCTGTCGCCCGGCGCAACATCGCATGTGCAATAATACTGGCATTTCTACAGGGAAACTCCTACACTCTCATGGGTGTGGCCGTGGGCCTTTCATTACTCATACGCTAGCCGTCGTCGGAACTTGACAAGGAGCAGCCAAAGCACTTCATCACTTGTTGTACGTAGCAGAGAGAGAGAGAGAGAGAGAGAGAGAGATGCATCAGCATGGAATGGTTAGCCCAGCAGGAGGACGGCAGGTGGTCGGGGGTATCAGATTCCTGTCAGATCGACTGTACTGAAAATCACACGCATAGGCTATAGGGGATCACAAAAAATGTCAGCTTTAGCTTTATACACGTACACACACCAGCTTGCTGCAGGCCCCCCTCCTTTTTCCCTTTGGGGTCCTACATACTACCGCTCTCAATCAGCATATCCTACTTCCTAGCTACATACGCCCTCAAAGTAAGAGAGAATGCAAGCTTAGATTTAGATTAAACCAAACTTCTTTAAATTTAACCAAACTGATTTAAAATACTACTATCAATATTTATGGTTCTAAATAGGTATATTATAAAATATATCCTATAGTTAATCTAATAGTTCTTATTTAGTACCATAAATACTAATATTTTTTAAAAACTATTTGTCTCAGGAAATAAAAATCACATTCTCTTTTAGGACAGAGAGAGTACATCATCTCATGTTCCTCTACTCTCCCTAGACAACAAATGGAGTGGACGATCCATGAGCGGTAACTTTCTCCCTCATCTGGATCCTTAGCTCCTACCCTTTTTCCTACAAAGCTAAGATGATAAAGTAATTTACGATAATGATGGTACGGTAAAGCAACAAACTAACAAGGAACAGTAGTTTTCATAGTTACTACAATTATTGTATGTATAACTATATATGCGCCTAGCCTCTCACTTTCACTCTAGCTATCTGATCTCTGCGTTTGTGAGAGGGTTCTGCGTGCTTGGGCCTCACGCGCGTGTTGCATCACATGCATGAAAACAATCATGCATATGTGAATGCATGGACCAGCGGAGGCCATGCTACACGATGTACATGCAATATTAATTACATTGAGATCTAGCAACAACATTCCTCTCTGTATAGAATACATAAAAGCATAGTACTATACTAAAATATGTACTAGCTAGTAGTAGTAGTATATACTGCTGTGCGTGCGTGAGGGAGTGTATGCTCCTAGATACATCCGTTTTTGTTCTGGACAAGACGCCAAGGAATAAGTATGTTCCAAATCGTATGTTAATGAGATGGAGTAGCTAACTTTGATGCAGCTGGCATTGTCATCCATATATATGCAGAGATCCCAATGGGTGCCCAAGAATCTGATGCTCTTTTTTGGATCATTATGTAACGTTTGCGACGATCGATTGAGATAGATCTCGATCGATTAGTGTACAGTCGACGTATATAGTTGGGAGCACGAGCTTGCTTGCCAGTTGCATGCTGCTTCTTGTCATACTACATATATACCACAATAATGCAGAGAGTTCCAGAGACCTTTCAAGATCGATGGCGCACAAGCACACAACCGACAGGCATCCTAATAAAGAGTGAGAGGGATAAGGGATACACTTGCAGCGTGTTCGATGTTAATTTATATTATTATTATACAACACCTCTACAGCTATTTTTAATTAAATAAATAATACTATAGTAATACTTATCTGTAAGTATAGGATGATCAATATTAAAAAGTACGTGGCTAGCCTGGTAAAATATGCACTACTACTGAAACGATCTTTACAACCGGTATGTAACCTCATTAGCAACCGGATACTCCCTCCATCTAAATTAATTAATTTCTAGAGTTATTGAAAGTTAAAACTTTTTTTATGTTTGACTGAACTTATAGAAAAACATAAATATATGTGTCATCGTACCAAATGAGCACATTGTAAAAATATAATTTATGATGTGTCTAATCTAATGACATTAACTTGGTGTCATAAAACTCGATGCACTTTTTCTATAAATTTTGTATTTTGTAAAACTTCAAAAGTTTGACTTAAGATAATTTTAGGTATCGATTTATTCAAGTACAAAGGAACTACACTAAACTGGGCCTATGCATCTATCTAGGAGAAAAAAGAGTTAAGACACCCTGACAATGTTTTCTTTTGGCCTTTGAACCCATGACCTACCGCGATGCACGACCCCTTCTTAGGCCATCCTCATTAGTTTCATGACTCAGTTTTCAACACATCCATATTTTAGAAACAGTACAGAAGAGTTTTATAGAGATGAAACTCTCTCTACTCCCATAAAACTCTTATTATCTCTCTCTTCATTAATACAGTGCTACATCAATATATTTAGGCCTTGTTTAGTTCACCCCGAAATCCAAAAAGTTTTCAAGATTCCCTGTCACATCGAATCTTGCGGCACATGCATGAAGCATTAAATATAGACGAAAACAAAAACTAATCACACGGTTTGATTGTAAATCGCGAGATGAATCTTTTGACCCTAGTTAGTCTATGATTGGACAATATTTATCACAAACAAACGAAAGTACTACAATAGCGAAATCCAAAAAATTTTCACATCTAAACAATGGCTTAATATGCATAAAACTCCATTGAGACTGGTCTGGCCCGGTTGTATTTTGGAATCAGTGTAGAAGAGTTTCATTCCTATGAAACTATCTCTACTCCCATAAAACTCTCATCATCTTTATCTTCATCAATATATTGTCACGTCTAATGTGCTTGAAACTTCCATGAAATTAAACCTCCATTGAAATTGACCTTACCATCCAGCCTACGCTACATTACTAAAGAAATATGGAATTCTGTTCCATTTGTGTCCTATCTTAATTAATTACACTACGATGAATTAAACTGATAGACAGTTTAAACCATCTAAATAGTCAAATAGAATCGAGTGTTAAACATAATTAAATAAGCTAAACAATCATTTAGTGTTTAATTGAGATAACACTAATATAGGAGTAATGCAAAGCGTACAATGATGTTGAAGCACTTTATATTTACACACACACACACACACACACACACACACACACACTTAATTAGACTAAAAAAGTTTTGACTTAGCAATATACTATGCTAAATTTGCATATATGTTTTTTTCGGACGGAACTGATAAGGATATCTCGAGACGTGCACTATCCACTGCACGAATCGACCGATCATCAGGCACGCGCGTATACCAATAATATTGCTTGATTTAAACAGTTCGTACACGACAAGGGTTGAAGAATTTTAAACATCATATGAAATCCACGAGCATATATGTGTTTACATCAGGCCGTAGATGTTCAGAGATCATTCGATACTATTTGTGCACATATATATGTTGGCTTCGCTGACATCTACGTACTGTGTGAGTACTGCAGCTGCATGCAATTTTTAACTTGGTGTGTGCTGTGTCACTGTGTGCACGTACGTACAAGGTGTAGGCCAGTCAACACTCAACACAACAGAGCGGTCGGAAACGATCGACATGAACTGCGCGGGCCATTGCATGCAACGTACAACTGAGTACAGTCCTCTGATTGGACGTACTACTGTTGGTGCACTGGTACGGTGTACGTATATTGTTGTTTTTTTTGCGAGGTCGATTCGTCTGTTTACATGTTCAATTAATTTCGACAGTGCAACAGTGCACGACATGCTCCAGCTGTTTAATGGCATATGGATGCACACGTACGTGCCCTCGGATCCAAGTCCAGCAAAGCAACGCAGATGCCACATGATCAGTTGCATGCATGCGTCAGGTACGTGGTAGCTCTGCTGCCTAGCAGGTAGTAGCTTTAAACGTGCAAAGACACAAAAATAATGTCTCACTGTTGCAGCATGCATGCATGCATGATAAATTGCACCAAGTCGCGCGCACTTGCATGCAAATCTCCATGTGCAACCAAGCCATGCATGGTCAAAGACGGTGAACTCTGTTGTAAAAATATATATATATATGACGGTGAACTCAACCGGATACTCTGCCCTGCCCTGCATGCATAGGACGACGAGAAAAGCGAGCTGCAGGACAAGGCCGTACTGGCCAATACTTGCATTGCATGCAATCCAACAGGGCAGAACAGACAGAACCTGTCGTCTCCTTCGTGCGTGCTCTGCTGCGTACGCCCGGCCAGGCCATCATGCATGCCATGCACGTCGTCTCCATAACCGCTCGATCCATCGACGTCCATGCATGGACACAAGTGCGTACGTGCACGGTGCACGGACGCAGGGCGAGAGGCCAGCAGGCCCCGGCCGGCCGGCCGGCACGTCTGTGCCATCGTGCGACAGCGACAGCGACAACTACGTACACAGGTCGGTCTCACAAGAGTCGTCGTCGACGGATCGACTCGTCGTCTCACTCGCCACATCAGATCAGAAGCCATGACGGCATGCTCATCACGTACGCCACGGCACGGCACACGCGATGACGCGAAGGGGCAGCCCGGTGTAGGCCTTGTTTAGTTCACCCCGAAAACCAAAAAATTTTCAAGATTTTCCGTCACATCGAATCTTGTGGCACATGCATGAAACATTAAATATAACATTAAATTATACAGTTTAGCTGTAAATCACGAGCCGAATCTTTTGATTCTAGTCAGTCTATAATTAAATAATATTTGTCACAAACAAACGAAAGTGCTACAGTACCTAAAACTTTTCACTTTTCGCAACTAAAACGAGGCCTTAGTGTGGTTTTGTCCGGGCTCTGCGGGACTCTTGCTGCGCAGCGACTAGCGGCAAGTACTGCTGCTAGCAGGATTCTTATTCCCCACCGACCAGCAGGGCCCCGGCCGCCCATCCGTCACGGCCGGCCGGTCATCGGTGGCCGGGGCTGCTAGGTCAGGCCGCAACACGTCACGACACGACACGGGTCACGCACATATGTACAGCTGCGTACGTGTACCTGTCGTGCTTGCTCGATCTTGTGCATTGTCGGTCGATGGGTGTGCGCGCGCTGCATGAATGCGTCCAATAATGTATGGCCCGCAGGCCGGGCGCTCCTCGTCACCTGCACGTCCGGTCCGGTCCATGCAGTGCGCCGTGCGCGTGCAGCCTAGGACTAGGAGTAGCTCGCGTATCCGGGCGCGCGCGGACCGACGCCGATCGACGCGACGGCGGGCGCGTACGGCATGCAAGTCGGACGGGTTAGTTTTGTCGCTTGCTCGCGCGCACTGTTGTTTCGTCGTCTCTGTCTCTCTGTCTCGGCTTGCATGCATGCTAGCTAGTAGCTGCTGGTGTCTCGTGTGACTGCGTGAGTTGCTGTCGCGCCTGCGGCAGGAGCATGCAGCAAACAGAACTGAATGGCCAGTGGCTCATGAGTGTCCGTGTTAGCGTACGTTTGGTAAATATATCAGCATGTTTATGTGCTTCTGCTGCAGAAGATTGAGAGGTCCTATACCTGTGGTTAATTCAAGCATGTGTGTGCTTTTTAAGGTATTTTACAAAGTTTAGGAAAAATTATGGGGGAATGCAAATGACACATGTAATCCTTCGATATATTACAATAGAGAGACTTTGTGCTTATCATACTTTGAGCCTGGTTATAGACACTAGTGGTAGGTACTCATGTGATTATAAAATTGTAATGAGGGAGTTAATTCATCTAGAATACCATATAATTTAGGAGAAATTCTGAATGCTTCAATACCTTATATTCCAAAAGGGAGAGAGAGAGTAATATATAGAACCAAGTCCTTGCTCATCTAATCAAGCACACTTTTTGGCTATTAAACGCGCGCCCATGTCTGCATATGAATCTAATCTCAACACTTAATAGAAAGGTGAAGAATGTATGCGGCAACTCTTGAACTTATATTTATATGTCCCGGTTACTTTGTTGAATTAACTTTGTTCTAAGATAGAAGGGAATTAATGTGAAGATTTTAGCGTGGAGTACCTTTCCTAATAAAAAGGTATTCAAACAGGGTCTAAGTTGAACAAAAATATAAAATTATTTACTGCTCTCGTTGAAACAGAGATTCTTTATAAAATATAAAATATTTATACGTGTGAGCAGTAGATTACAGTTGATCTCAAAAGTCTACTTCAAATTAGATATCCTATTTTCCTACATACAAGGTCCACCCCAAATCATCTAACTATAAACCACTAAATCTCAACCCCTCCCCCTTTTAAAAGAAATATGGTGGGCAGTGGTGTGACTCAAAATTAAGGTAGGAAGATGTTAGATAGAAGTGCTTTTGGAGGGGATTTGTTTTGCATAAGTCTTATTTAGACTATAGGATATATATGAATAGGGGCACTCATTCTTTGACCATAATTATCTTCAATATTGCGTTGCATGATCCATCTATCGATGCACTCACCCCACCCCAGGTAGCAATGCCACCATCAAAATCGATCTACACCACCGCTACCATGCTAAACTCGCTTCATTGGTGCCATTACAGTGATCGCTATGTGTGCTTGTCCTTTACCTGCCCACTTACATTCTCCCCGTAATCGTGATATCCTGGCTCCATGCCGCCCCACCTCACATGCCCACTATTGTTGGCTTTGGCGTGTTCTCCACGGCTTTCTCAGCTATGGTTGGTGATGAATGGAATATCATTGGGAGAAATCCTATCATCCGTAAATTGTCATTGAATGAAATCAATGTCATATTTAGGCGACTAAATTTTAAGAGGTGTGCTAAAGAAAATATGTGGGTTGTACTTGTAATTTGACAAATTTATATACTTTCTCCACCATTGTGTGGATGCATACAAGGGCTTCTTGGATTTTTAAGATAAATAAAAGAGAGAGATATTAATTGTTTAGTGCTCGAATTGAAATAGAGATATAACCTTGTATGTTTGAAAAAATGTTAGAATTCTTTATATTTGAGAGCAATAGACTACTATGCATCTCCAAGAGTCTACCTAAAATTATAACTAGATCTCCTATTTTCTTGTATTTTTAAAGATCAAACAAATAACAAAGCAACTCAAATTTAAGGAAGAAGGATGATTTAGGGCGCCATTAAATTTAGATTGTTGAATAGGAGCACTATCGAAGGATTTTTTTAGCAAAAATCTTATTTTGGACTATAGAATATTTAATAGGGGTACTCTTGGAATCCTAACTTTTGGTAAAAATAATTAGTTGATGACAACCACAGGCGTGAGATTATGTGCTAAATGTATGTAGATCAACAGTTCCATTGTTCTTCATTCTTTGACCACAAATTTCTTTAACGCTGCATTGCAAGATATGGATGTATCGGTACGCTCGCCCTATCCCCCAATAGTGTCGTCACCAGCAAGTTTGTCTACACCACGCCTATCATGCTAAACTTGCTTCATTGGTGCCATCACAGTCACCACTAGCTATGTGTGCCCACTCTTTCCCTTCCCACTGACATTCTCCCCATCAGTGTGATATGTATCCATGGCAGTTCCATGGCACCCTAGGGCCCACCCTCAAGCATGCCCACTACTATCGTCGGCTTGGCGTGTTTTCCACGGCTTTCTTAGCTATATATGGCCGGTGATCAACGAAATCTCATTGGGAGAAACCCCACCCATCCTTAAATTGTTGATGGCTAAAATCTAAGAGGCGTGTAAGAAAAAAAGACGAGGGCCATATTTGTAATTTTGGCATTTTTTATTCTTCTTGTTCACCATTTCATGGATGCACACCACTAATAAAAGATATTTCTGCAAGGGTAGGTATATATGTCTGTAATCATGCCAAGTATATACCTAGATTAGCCGAAATATATTTAGTAAATATATATGTCTGTAGTCCTGCCAAGTATATACCAAGTACAATATGTAGGGTTTCTTCTTGTCTAATTAGTACCATTTCGTGCATTGATATAGAGTGATGATCGATGCTAATTAGACAAGAAGAAACTCTACGTTGTACTTCCTCCATTTCAAATCATAAGACTTTTTGGGTTTTCTTGATAAATAGTTGTTACTACACACTAGTCTAAATACATGATAAAAACAGTGTATCTAGAAAAGCCAAAAGATCGTATAATTTAAAAGTGAGGGAGTGTTATTGATACATATATAATTGACAATGGTGGGGTTATAGTTTAATTTGTGAAACAGCCAGCAATGCAAGATGCGGTGCATGAGAGACTGGACGGATCGGATCGATGGGAATGTATGGTACTAGTACCAGGACGTAGCTTTATGCTCCTGGCTGGCTGTTGGGTAGTGGCGTCGTCGTTGGTGCGGTGTGGGAGGGATAAGGTCCGCTTTGCTGCCGGCCGTCCCCGTCCCCGTCCCCGTCCCCGTCCCGGTCCTGTCCCTGCCGCGCGCGGCCCGCCCCCTGCTGCTGTCCCTGCGATTTGACCGTGGAATCTCTCTCGGTCGCGGCGCGCACACATCGATCGTCACATGCAACCCATGGCGCTGCCGCTGCCCCCTGCATCTGCATGCATGGGCCGCGCGCGCGCGCTTTGTCCTCGATCGACCTCGACCCGCCCGTCCAGGAGAAGAGGCGTCAAGGGGAAGCCTCCGCCGCGCTGCCTTTCTTTCACACCAGATTCGGATCGTCCCTGTCGTCTGCCTCGATCCCCTCGCGCGCGCGCTCACAACGGGACGAGGCCACGAGGGGCCGGGGCCGGGGCCGTGTTGGATCCTCCACATCGACGACGCGGCTACCTAGCTACCCGTCCCTCTGCCCGCAGCTGTCCGCGGTCCACCTCACCTTTGCCTCTCTTTTCGGTGGTGTCATCATGCATCATATACTATTATCTATCGCCGTCTCCGTCGTGGGGTCGACGCCGGCTAGCCGGCCGGCCCGACGGGACATGCATGTGGCCCGTCGCGGCGCCTATCGATCAGCATGCAGGCGGCCCAGACTGGAGCAGGGGCGGCGACTGTGTACAGCGACACATGCAGACAACATGCCACCAACGCCACGCGCACTACGCACGCACGTAGCTACCTAGCTGCCGTAGGCTGATGCGACGCCGCGCGCGCCAGCGACCGTGACGTCGCGGCCGCCGTCAAGCAGTATTACCTGCTAGCTAGCTAGCTAGCCCGCCCGACCGGTGGCGCGCGTCGCGTGCCCATCATGCCTGCCCGGCCTCTCGCTCGACTCGATCGTGTGTTGCGTGCCGTGCCGCGCCATCTCGCCACTCGTGATGCAGGATCGATCAACGCCATCGTCGAGATCGCCAGACTAGTCGCGTCACGGCTAAAGCAACAGCAACGGCGTCCACTACACACACGCCTCTCGCCGATCGATCGAGAGTCGCCGGCCGGGCGGCCGGCGTGCGGCGTGCACGCGCCCGCCGTTGCGCACCACCCCCAACGGTTTCCCCCTTTTGATCCGGTGGCTCCGGATAGATGGATGATATATAGCTGATCGCTCGAGCAAAGCGAACCGTTGGAATTTGAAAAGGCGTCCACCGTCGTACGTCTCGGTCTCGATCGATCGGAGAGAGACCTATCTTATCTAGTAGTATCAGCCAGCAGCCTGCTGCGGGCGACGTGCGGCGCGCGGAACGGACAGCACGTCGAGGCGAGCGCGGCAGGCATGGGCTACCTGCTGCGTTTTGGGCCAGCCAGCTAGCTGCGTGTGCGGGGACGGACGACGTCGTGGCAGAGATGAGATTCGATCTGGCCGGGGCGGTGTGCTGTGTGTGCACTGTGCGCAGACTACTGCAGAGGGCGCTGGCAGCAGAGGGTGGACGTGGCCAGTGTACGCTTTGGCGTTTGCTGGCTCGATCGCTGGTCACCACCTGCCTTCACGCTGCAGTGTGTGTGACTGTGTTTGGACTGGTCACTGGTGGTGATGAACATGCTGGGGAAAGCGCCAAATGCGGTACGAGCCAGTTCGTTTGGAACTGTTTAGGGAACACCGGAATCTCACGTACGTACACCGTACAGCCATCATGTCGTTTGCTAGAGAACAAGTTCTTGTTTTCTTCAGCCTGGGGATTGGCTGAAATTGATCTCTCAATGATCCGGGTCTGTCCTCTGTACACTGTGGTTTCTGACAGCAGTTTCCTCACACAAAACCTTAGCATGCTAATTACAGCTGAAAAAACTGACTACGGCGGTCATACTAGAGTCTAGAAGTCAGTATGCGCGATTCTGCGGAATAGTCTCTCTAAAATTTTCAATTCAAAACCCTGTGATCATCACAGAAAATGGAAGACATATATGTGAAGAAGCAGGGCAAGACCGCAAGAGCCCATACTTATACTTTATACCTCGCAAGCAATAACATTTGTCAGCAGTTGGAACAAAAATTAACTCTTACTACATTTGAAACTAGGTAGCACGACTGTTGATTATATATATAGTATATAGTTTCTGCTAAGCGCCAATTCCTTCACTTGATATATATCAAGTAAGATATCTTACTATTATATAACTGGGAACTCCAAAATAAATCCTACTTCTCATCATAACTGGGAACTCTAAAAATTCTCAGCACAACCACAACATTTTTCACCACCAATCCGTGCCGCTTATTAACGTCTCGTATCTGCAGACAAGATCAAAAGGTGTTAAGCTGCACTGTAAGACTAATAAGAACAGTCAAAATTGCAAGATTGCCTAATTATCAACACAACAACAAGAACAATGCATCGAGCAAATAAAACACAGAATCAAGCCACTGCACTGCAACTCATTGATTCAAGTCGCTAATAACTTTATGATATTCAATCAAGAAGAGTAGAACCACTGCACTGCTATCAGATTTGGACTGGAATAATTCAGCTGTACGTTGGCTCCAAAGTAGTTCCACCTTTCCATTCATCCATATCCTCAAGGGATACAAGAGCCTCTCTCAGACAGCTGTGATAGCCTCCATCAAGGTGTACCACTACAGTGGTTCTTATGATTGATTGCTTGCCGGATCAAGTAGATGATGACAGGAATTGTGCAGGTTATGTGATGTCAGGAACCAACACGTACATAGCGCATGACCTAAGCATCCATTTGTGGTGAAACGTATGGCAACAGTGACGGGTAGCTGATTAGGTAACCTTTTTATACTTTTAATTATTTGTTCCCAGGCTAACACTTCTTTGTACACGATGATGTCAACTGGATGAGAGGTACCTTGTGGCCAGTCAATCCTTTTTTTGTTTCTATGTTTGTTAATTGCTTCCATAATTACATTATGATACTATGTTATGGCCTTGCGGTTTGACATTTGGTCTATGTTAGCGGCTAATATGCACAAATTTCTGAATCTGATGCAACCGTTGCCATGACTGCATCTGGCAGCTTAACACATAACCTTGTCCTTTCTCAAACTAATCAAGAAGAATCAATGTGGAATCCTGCAAAGAGACATACTGCAAACAGGGCCTACAGAGCAGAATGGAGAGGCATAGTTGCACTTGTACATATGCTATTATCACCTTTTCTTATTGTCCATAAAACTTTGAAAGAGATAACTTGCAAAGCTTCTGTGGCACAGGTTTAGAAAAACTAAGCGATCAATATAACTGTTGAGTTTCCAGCTAATAAGGTCACGTTATACTGCATCAGACATTAATTCTAAGTAAGAAAAGAATTATGTTCAGAGCGTAGTTTCGCCCACACAAATGAGTATTCTTCTAAAAGTAAAATGGATAAACGGCGGCACATCGCACAATTTAAAGACGGTCCTTAACCTTGTAGCTAAAGGATCTTGACAAAGGTGGCCTGCGTTCAACTTGGAGCAAACTTTTAGATAATTGGGTCACAACACGTGATTTAATAGGAGAACTTTTATCTCCGCTATCAAAAGCAGGTTCTCTTCAGAAATTCAATAAAATTTTCCCCAAGTATACAAGAATGAGAAGTAGAAGCGTACCTCTTCCTCCTATGAAGATTGAGCATCTCTTCATGCTTCTTCTTGGCTCTCTTGTGTGTCCCAAGCTTTCTTTTCGCCACCTTAAGAGCACGCTTGTCCTTACAAACCCTCAGAAGCGCAGTGATGCGCTTCTCATATGGTGCTAATCCAGCAATTTCCCTAATCACGTGCCTTACGAAACAGGCCCTCTTGGTAGCTTTCTGAAATTCCCCCCAAAAAACAATGTGCTCAGGAAGCTAATAAAGCACAACGTTTAATGGGTAGTTTCATCACAGATGTCATAAACATAGAGTGGAAAGTTGCAGTAACCTGAAAGAAGTTGAGTCAACCAAATTCACACCCAAATCTAGCATCTGTTGTCTGGTTAA
>Ga0182004_10002308_pt1 | contig 14748 bp, 8 predicted proteins | sample Sormic07211540_1_FD_120479 | JGI IMG/M metagenome (GOLD analysis project Ga0182004, IMG submission 120479) | Endophyte microbial communities from Sorghum bicolor roots, Mead, Nebraska, USA - 072115-40_1 MetaG | ecosystem: Host-associated > Plants > Roots > Unclassified | place: USA: Nebraska...
CGCGCCACGCCCTTCAGTATGGAGGACGACCGCGCCACGGCCAATGTCCGCGTGGACGGCGCGCCGGCGGAAGCCACGCTCAGCGGCGGGGAGCTGCGGTGGCGCCGCGGCGGTGCTGGCGGGGCCGGGGCGGAGCGGGCGCTGTCGCTGGAGAGCGACGTGCTCGGGGTCCAGGTGACGGGGAAGGAGGTCGTCGTCAGGGCCTTCGTGGCGGCGGGCGCGGCGAGGGCGCTGTCGTGCGCGGGCGCGGGAGGGAAGCGGTGCAGAAGGGACTTCGTGCTCCAGATGGCGGACGGCGAGGGCGCCGCCGTGGCCTGGGGAGAGGGGCTCACACGCTACCTCGACTCCTTCGGTACGTCACGTGTGCTTTGACTGCTCACCAATCAGGCTGTCAGGCTACATGGAAACTAGTCCCCTGTTTCAATTTCTATACTGACTTTCAGTCTGATCAATGAAAGATCAGCAGCAGCAGCTAATGAGCTAATCACGCCTGTGATGAAATTTCACGCACAGGCCGCCCCAAGAGATTGTTCGTCTTCGTCAACCCCTTCGGCGGCAAGAAATGCGCCAGGAAGATCTACGACACGGAAATCAAGCCTCTGTTTGAAGCTGCGGGTGTGAGCATCACACTGCAAGGTTCAGCATGTAAACAAATGTGGATGCTTTTCCATGAAATTTTTACCAAGTAGGATCAGAATAATTCTTCCCATGTTGTTGCGGTTATATCGATCCGTTTTGTTCGTGATCTGTTTCAGAGACCGAGTACCAGGGGCATGCCCGGGAGGTGGTGTATTCCCTCGACCTCGCGGAGTACGACGGCGTCGTCTGCGTTAGCGGTGATGGCGTCCTCGTGGAGGTTAGCGATGCATCACGCAGCCTGATGTCTGAATTTTTTTAATAAGTAGGTAACGTGTGTTCACGGCTGGCATGACAGGCCTTCAATGTAAGCGCTGACTTGCGATTTCTTCATCCTTAGCTTATTACTACTAGCTAAATGCAAGTTGACTCCATTCTGTTAATTCATTGGTACATATCAAACTTTACTGAGCTCGTCTGGAATGCTGTTTAAGCAAAATCCAAAACCGTGCAAATTCGGTGTCAGTTGTTCCCCGGTCAACGATGTTTGCACTTGACGTGATACCCATTCCTCGTCCTTACATTACAAGTGCCTGCCAAAAATTTTGTGAAGGAATAGTATATTATCTGAAAACGTACTGTTGCTAGAAAAAAAAAATACTCGGAAGTGATTGCTGCAGCAAGCACTCCTACAGTTACTGTGCATGTTCATGTTCTGAAGAAAACTAGCAGCCGCAGCCGCAACCGTGCTTACAACTCTTATACCGTACTGTCTCTCCGTTCGAAAAAGTTGGAATTATTTTTCACATCAGGTTCATTTTGTTTCTCACGCCGTGATTTCATACATAGGTAGTGAACGGAATTCTTCAACGGACAGATTGGGAGGAGGCAATAAAAGTGCCTATCGGTGTAGTTCCAGCAGGTACGGATAATCTTACTCCCTCCATTCCAAATTATTAGACGTTTTGACTTTTTTAGATACATACTAGTTGTTACTATGCATCTAGATTATATTTAGATATATAGCAAAAGAAATGTATGTATCTAGAAAAAAAACGTCTTATAATCTAGAAAGGAGGGAGTACCAGTTAAAACACTAGTAAGCGACCAAAGAGGCCTGGCCTGGTCATGTGTGCAGGTTCAGGAAATGGCATGGCTAAATCACTTCTGCATGCTGCCAGTGAGAAATACTCGGTTTCAAATGCTGTATTTGCCATAATCAAAGGTTACTTCTCTAATTTCTTTCCCACCTATCATGCTCAAAACTACATGACACATGGAGATTTCCGGTGGAGAGAAGGAAACATGAATTTCTTGGTGTTCAGGTCACAAGCAGTCCTTAGATGTCTGTACCATTTTGCAAGGGGACACGAAATTTTTTAGTGTCTTGCTAATGACTTGGGGTACGGACTTTATAAAACAGTCAGATTCTAATGCAACTTTTTCTTATTATTGTTTGATTAACTTTAAAACGTCTCAGGTTTGGTGGCCGATATAGATATCGAGTCTGAGAAATACAGATGGATGGGAAGTGCACGCTTCGACTTCTATGTATATGCTCAACCATTATGATTTCTTGACAGTTATCTATTTTATCATCTCTGAAATGCCCCTTAATGTATGTGGACTTACAGTAGGATCTAGAGTGTGGTGCTTGACAAATTTGCACGGTTACCCTTTCATCTAAATATCTACTCCTATGCTTTTTGTTTTTGTTGGATGTACCTGCTTACTTCCTGTCCTTTCTTTTTTCTGAACCTTTCTCCAACTCTTTGCTACTGGCATCATTTACACTTGTTATTAATTACGACAAGTAATTACACAGCTTGGTCCTATAAGATCAATTCTAGCTTCAGAATGTTACCTTGTTATTTTGTTTTGTTTGCTGTTAGGGAAATGATGCCTGAAGTCTTAACAAAGCCCTTAGCCTTGTTTCAGGCTCTGGTGCGCATAATGAACTTGCGAAAATACTGTGGAAGTATTCAGTTCGTGCCTGCCCCAGGCTACGAGGCATATGGAGAACCCATCAAGCAAGTCAAGAATTCCATTGTAGAGTCTGTGGAGCAAAATGGAAAATCTCATCGGTCTTCTTATCCAGGTCCTTCAGTTGAGTTTCAAGCTTCAGATTGGAGATTTATTGATGGCCCATTTATTGCAGTTTGGGTAAACAACGTGCCATGGGCTGCTGAGGATATCATGGCGGCTCCAGAGGCAAAGGTAACTGAATAGTCTCTTGCAATAGTAACATTTTGTCTAGGGTGTCCGTTTCCTTTTGAATTTCAAAAACCTGGCCTAGCTAGTTTATTCACTCACCAAATGAACTTCAGAATATGTTTTTACAGAACTGCAGTTTTCAAGATTAAAACACTTCTTTTCAGTTGCTACTTTTGTATTATGACAAGGGTATTGCATTTTTTTTTCTGTATGCTGGAATGGAATGCTCAGGACAAGCATTAAGAAGTAGGCAAAAAAGTTTAACTGTATGCTTAGACCATCAGATCGATCAATGATTCTGCATGGTCGGTTCAGAAATCATTATGTGTGTAGCGTGTTTGTTTTTGTTGGGTTGTTTCATCTTAGTAGCATGGTTTTTGTGGTGTTGGGCTCCCTTTTTTTCTTCTTCTTAACATACACAGCTCTCCTGCATGTTCGAAACAAAAATGATGATGTGTTTATTTGAGTGTTCAGTTCCATACTTAGTCTTTAGGGCAGCTCGGGCATCAGCTTCTCACTAACGCCAGTTCTACATCTTTGTATCTTTGATCACCTTCATGCCCGATCGCGAAAAAAAGCCATACTTCCATTTGCTTCCGGATTTCTTTTTATCAGTCTTGATTTAATATATCCAACACAAGGAAGTTGAATGTTGTGATCGTGGATTTGTGGTGCAGTTCTCAGATGGCTATATGGATGCAGCCATACTCAGAGATTGTCCAAAGGCTGATCTTTTAGCTCTATTGATGAAGATGAGCGACGGCAGTTATGTCAAATCACCATATGTTGCTTACCTCAAGGTTAGTTTCTCTCGTTCACTGACATTAAAACATTGCAACTTACAGTGGCACTTTCCTAAGGTTAAATAAACCATATTAAGTTATATTTTGACCGAATATTCTGACGTTGGATGGAAAATAAAGCACTTCAACTTACGTCTTATTGTCAGTGCAGCATGATTAATTTATCATGATTCAGGTCTTTCATCTCTTCTCAATTTAACACTGCATCATATCAAGACACTTACAATTTTATAAACGATGCTGCAGGTGAGAACTTTTCAATTATCACCAGGCCAGCTTGTTGAGAACCCCAAAAGGGGTGGCATTATAGATGTGGACGGAGAGGTAATTGCTAGAGGAAAAGGAACTTACGACAAAAACCAACATCAAGATGTGATGGCTTATGGCCAACCTATTCAGCTGACAGTGCACCAAGCATTGGCTACCATATATTGCCCTGACAAAATTCACTGAAGAATGTTGTTGCCAAACGAAGTCTCCTATAAATGTCTCAAGTCTTGGAAGGAAAATGCTGATATAGAGAGCAGCAAGAAATGGACCTTACAATCCCCCCCCCCAATCACACAATGAAAAAGACAGACAGACCAGTGAAACCAGAATCTAGAGGAAAAATATATATTTCTCGCTAAGACAAACTATGGCATTCATGTATGCCAGAACAAACACCCCAAAATGACCCTTTCTTCCCTTTGTACTCTCTCCTAAGGTTAGTTTGATCATGCCAATTTGTTTCTAATGTTGTTCTTTACAAGTTTTGACCAATAATACAGTGTAGGTGTTAGGAAAACACAGTATAGGTGGAACTGTTCATATATCTGTACACTTCCCTAATTATATCTTTTGGGCATTATACATTTATTCTGAATGTACTAGTGATCTATTTTGACTAGAAAATACTCTAGAAAATAAATAATTTACTGTATTTATAAAATTATCCTAACCTTTTTGTTTAAGATGTTGACAATTTAGATAGTGAAAAAATATGAGTTTCTATTTTTTAGAATTTAATTCAATTGTTTTATGCATTTCATACCGAATGAATAGTGTCTTTGGATGCAAAATAAATTTTTAAATGTTTTCAAATACGCCTAGTGTTGACCTAAAATGATATCTTCTAAAATCCATTGTAAAGTCTCCGAAATCCTATTTCCTGGAAAACCCCAATCAAAGTCTTGAAGACCCTAATATTGTATCCACACCGAGCCTCTGTTCTCTATAACAAATGACTAGAGCCAATCTCTAATCCAGCTTCCATCAAATCTTTAAAATCTATTCAAATCCTTCAAAACCATACACGCTAATCCAAGTTCCAAAAATCATGATCGTTTATTAATCATGCAAAACCATATCTCAAAATGCTCAAAATATCCATTGCTTGAAATCTCAAAAAAAAAAAAAAACCTTAATTTACTCCTTGCCAAAACCCTCTCTCTTTTCTTTCTTGTGTCGCAATCGACTTGCATCAGACTTCTCTCCAATTGAACCCAATATCCCAACTCCTCTGTTTCCACTAATGGATCAAGTCTACAACTCCGTCTTCCCTTCTCATTTGGACCAAACCCAAACCAATCCTCTCCTTCCCTGGCCAATCCCCTTCCTATCTCCTCCGGTTGCCTCCTCTTCCATTTCTTCCCCTTCATCTCACTCTTCATTCACCTATAAAAGGGAGTCCCTATATCTACGCTAACTCCATTTTGCAGCCCTGTTTTATGCTTCTCCCTTGATATTATCCCTGTCCCAAAAAAAATGCAATTCTAAATATATTCTTGGTTGCAATGCCTAAAGTTTAATCAAATATATAGGTAAAAATATTAATATTTATGGCATCAAACAAATATATTATAAAAACATGAATCTAATAATACATATTTAGCATGATAAATATTATTATTATAACATAATTTGATCAAACTTAATGGACTTAACATAGCACTGTTCTAGAATAGCATGTTTTTTTGGGTGGAGGGAGTCACCTCACTCTTCTGTTCCTTTCACGTGGAGAACACAGAAGGACCGTGTGACACAAATGTCAGTTTTTCATCTAATCTAAACATACGTATCACACAAATGGATGAGAATCATAAATGGGATATGAAAACATATAGACTACTCATTGATATAATTAGCAAAAATGTAACACGACTACAAAAAGATATCAGAGTACCTTTATTGGTATAGAATTCGAAATAAACAAATCAGACGGAAAGCAAAGATAAGCAATTTTAGTTAACTATATGCTCCCAAATTTATCCATGAGTTTCAATGCTTATCTCTTTTTATAAAAACATCAATCCCTCTTAAAATTGATAACACGCGTAGCAACATGGGTTGACGAGCTAGTAAGCATATTGAGAAACAGAATGGGACCTCCAAGTTGCCCATGAAAAGGATGATCACAGGTTTACAGTTCTTTTACCCAAAACCAAAAGGAACCAGAAAAAAGTTACAAAGTACCCAGAACATCACCGCACAAAACACAAGCGACATCAGTTACAAATTTGAACGTACGGGGAAAAAGAATAAAACAATAGAATAACGGAACAGGTTCAGATTGGAGGAACCAACAAGCAGGTGATCATCAGACTGTCGCTGACGAGCCATAGCCTGGCGGCTCGCATGGTGCTGGAGCCTGGTCGCCTGGAGAAGACAACTAGACGAGTTGGAGCTGTGGAGGTTAGCAATCCAATGCGAGTGGCAATCGGCCAGAGCATGTTACTTAGGTCGAGGCCCCAGTAACGATGGAGCCGAGGTGGAGACAAGTTCGCTGATCAACTGATAGAAATTAGACTAGTTCAGTGGTTGTTACGAAGAAGAAAAAGAAAGTATATCAAACATCAAGAATTTATATACTTACTTGAACAAAATATTCCGTAAGCACCGGTAAAGCCAGAGCTTTCACCTTTTAGTTGCAAAAATGGGCACGCTTCATCTAAATTCCTTCCAGCGGATGTGCGCAATCTTCGGCCAGCTTTCTCCATCAGGTGCTCGGCAGCTCTCCTTCAGGAGTTCACAGTCCCATATGTATATGCGCTGAAGGGTGGATGGCAGATCTGGTAACGACGATATATTTGGGCAGGCATGGATATCAAGTTCCTCCAAACTGGAGAAGCACTTCAGATTTCCTGGCAGGGACTTCATTTCACACAGACATAATCTCAGATGCTTGACAGATGAGAAACTTGCAGACTCTTCAAACGTAACTGATGATTCCTTGCAGTTTTCAAGACAGAGAAACGTTGGGATTGTAAAACCTTCTGCCATGAGCATGTGGTTTAGCAACTCGGTGCTACTAACATAGAGTGATCTCTGGACACGGAACTGTGAGATGAACTCAACAGAGAGCTTTGGAACCTCTGTCAAATGTAAGCTCAGGAGATACAGGGAAGACAAGCCTTCAAGAAAGCACAGATCAGGGAAATTACCTAGTGACAATTCTTTAAGTGAAGTCAGATGGGTAATCGACAGGGAAGGGGTGCTTCTGCAACCAAACATACTAAGGCCATTCAGTTGTGGCAAGCCATTACCGAATGAATCAGCTGCAAGCATACAACCAGATATGAAGAGCTTAACAAGGGACAACGGTAAAAGTTCTGCTCCACGTGCCAGCTCTAAACAAGGGCAGCAAATAAATCTAGACTCTCTGAGAGATGCAGCAGCTCTTAAACCACCTAATGATCGGAGACACCAACAAGATGAGATGAACAAGTAGTCAAGCTTTCTCAAATGCTTAAATACCCCTTCTGACGGAAGTGCAGTTAATGTCATAATCTTATCTAAAACCAAGGTTTCCAATGAAGCCAGACCACCAAGGCAAGCAGCTAAAGCTCCATCTGTAATACTGCATGAATCAAGCCCAAGATACCGAAGCCCTGATGCTGGAACCAGTGGCAGTGCAATGCTCCTTCCATAAATGAACCTCATCCTCTGTTCATGGCAACACAGCCATGCCCTGATGATATCTTCTTTCACAAATAATCCATCTCTCTTTTCATGTACAGGATCCATATTTATAATTCGGAGATGTTCTGATATGTCATCATCGATCAATGTCGCCAACTGCTTCAGAGATGAATGTTCTTCTGATAGTACACTTCTAATACGTGACCTTACCTCCCATAACGATGCAAGCTTAGATGACAGGTAGTCGGTAATCATGTTTTCCCTCAGATCATGCTGTTCGAGCTCCTTTTTGGTGACAAACATGAGCAGCGGACACCTGTGAATTGATAACCTTGTAAGGCCGGTTGGAAGACAGGATAAAGTCTTAAAATTCGGAACATTATCAATCCTCAGATTAGAGCAATGCCAAAAAAGCTCGGAATCAAGTGGTAGGCCTTCTAACACACTACAATCAGCAAGCTTGAAAGACCCCAAACTCTCAAAGTAGGAATGCTCATGAAGCCAGCTTGGATATGAGCCAGATTTGTAACCAATGACTGCGAGGCCACTCAGTTGAGGCGGTGGTTTCAGACCTTCTAGAATATCCAAGTGCAAACTATCTTCTGCATCCATATCTTTCTCGCCACTCCAGACAAGCTGCAACTCTTTGAGACGATTTTTCTGATATAGCTTCGACTCCAAGGCTTCATCCTTTCCGGTGATATTCTCAAGGTTCTTTATTGTCAAACAGCCAGCAAGTTCATTCAAGTCCTTCAGCTGTTGCAACTCATATCCCTTCTCCTTATGCACAGAAAATTCATGCAGATGTTGGAGCGAAGTAAGCTTGCCTATATTGGGAATTTGGCAAAGGGGTCGTTCATACAACCTATGTTTGCTGAAACTATCATACCCTTCAAGACGATGTAGCTTACTTAAATTGCAGAGTTTGTTGGGCAAACTTTTGACTTTGGCATTTAACAAAAGAAATTGTAAGTGATAAAGAGTACATAATGATTTTGGTAATTCAGAAACTAATGTCCTGATGAGGTTCAAATACCGAATGTGCTTTAGCTCACCAACAGATTCAGGCAACTTACTGCTGTTGTAAAATGACAAATATAAAACACGCAACTTCTTCAGATGCTGCAGTATCTTATCAAAAAAATCACTTGCATCATCAATTAGTGGATCAATGCAGATAACAGTACGTAAATGATGTAGCTTGTGGATAATTTGTCTATGCTTTTCCATACTCTCAACACGAACAGATAGATGTCGAATAGTGCATGGGATTTCTGTCACCTTATCATCTTCTAATCTGAAGCAGTCTTCTCTAGCCAGTGACTCTGCCAAATCATGAAGGAGATCGTGCATGACATACCATGAACCCATATATCTTTCAGAAACCAACTGAAAGAAAGATCCACAGACCATCTCATTGAAGTATTCAGTTGCAACATCCTCCATTCTCCTCCTCAGTTTGTACGAATCAACAAGGCCCTCTGCAACCCAAAGATGAACCATCTCATCAATGTTATACTTGTGACCTTTTGGAAATAAGCTGCAATACAGAAAGCACCTCTGTGTACGCGGATCTAACTTCTCGTAACTCCACAGCAGAGCTCTCCTGGGCTCGCTTAAATTGTCAATCTTTAGAGTAGCATTCCATTCACTCACATCCTTTTTCCTGCTCAACCGGGAACCCAGAACTTTTGCTGCCAGTGGAGATTGTCCAAGCCTTTTAGCAATCTTCTCTGCAGTCTGTTCTAGCTTCAGCCGCAACAGCTGCTCTTCAATTTCTACTCCAGAGAAGGCATGATGTTTGAAGAGTGCCAAGAACTCAGCATCTTCCATGTTACCCAAACGAATGACTTGCTTACAGAAAAGAGCAGCAGGAAGTGTGTCCCGTCGAGAAGTTATCAACACTTTGCTTCCCGCCTGCTGAGAAATTAGAGGAGCTACAAGTTGCTCCCATTCTGTCTCATTGTCAGATTCCTGAAACCAGACATCATCTAACACAAGAAGAAATCTTTGTGACTTTTCTAGTATATCCTTCAACTTATAGTGGAGAGTGTCGAGACTACCAAGACGTGGGCACTCTCCCTTTGCCGCACACTCGATAATCTCCCGCGTGTGATGATGTATATCAAGCTTGCGCGAGATGCAGACCCACATCCTGACATCAAAATATTCTTCGACCCTCTTGTCATTGTAGACATACTGTGCCAAGGTAGATTTCCCCATGCCTCCAGCTCCAATAATAGCCAAACCTGAAAATCTAGATGAACTTGCCTCAGGAGCTGTCGAGTTGTTGAGAAGAATATCACTATATTATCACGATCTTGGTCACGACCGAACACCTTTGAAGTGGGAAGTGATGTCGTTGTGGCGGGAGGGATAGCAGTTGTTGGTACAGGTAAAGCAGGGGTCGCAGTTGGCAAGCCAAGGAGCTCACGGAAATCCTTGGCTTTCGCCAAGATGTCCTTCAGTTCATGCAATTTGCGAATTAGCCTTCTGTTGTCGGGGAGCAAGTTGCGAGCCCTGCTCGTTGCAGCTTGAAAAGGCTTCAGAATAGTTGATTTCATGGAGGAGGCATCCTCCCCCAGTACGGAGTCCTTCCCACTCTTCGCTTTGCGCTTGAGGAGGTTGTACTCGTGCTCGTCCAACAGGTCCTCGGCATCATAGAAGGCTTCTTTGAGCTGCTGGAGCCATGCCTTCAGCTTGTCCCTATGGGGACTCTTCTCTGCTGCTTCAATCACCAGGTCAAACTGTGGCAGGACAGTGGTCTCCAGTTCTTGGAGCTCCCGCGCCATGTCCACGCTGAGGTAGGTTGAAGCTTCAGCGAGGAGCTTCTTGACGATTGGCGATACCACCCACCGTAAGCCGGCCAGTGCCACGTCCGCCATCCAAGTGTACTAGCTTGTGTGTTTATTGGCGCCTTTGCAAATGAAAAGATGTTGGATGGAAGTGTTTCCAGAACTCCAGACGAGAAAGAAAAGAACAAAATGATGAATTGGTAATGGCACGAGGGTGTTTTTTTTTTAAACTAGTGGCACGAGGTTTTGGGAAACAAGCAAAAACTCAAGACTACATTTTTTTTCTTTTTTTGAGCTTTTCTTCTTTTCCTATAGAGGTGTAAGAGAATTGGATGGACAGATAATTCAGGGTGCTAGTGTATCTGGAGATGGGAGTATAGGACACAATGGAAGAGTAAAGGCGAGAAATGGATTTGATGGGTCGAGGCAGTTTTTTTTAGTAGGCTGTAGGAAGGACCAGTGAGTGGAGAGACGAGCAAGGGAAGTACTTCTGCTAGGAAAAAAGCGATGGGGTCGGCGGGAAAACCTGGTGGAGTCAGAAAAGACGAGATGAATTAGTAAGAGAAACCAAGCAGATTATATTTCCTTTTGACGCATCTGTAGATGAACACAGAAGGAAATATCTAACAAGTGAATGCACCAAGAGTTGGAGAGTTTACAGGGATGAGGAAAACCGAAGGGCGCTGGAAACAGAGTTGCTGGAGCCGGCGACGAAGAGGATGCGAGGTCGCCGGAGTTGTGGACTGGCCCCTCGCCTCTAGAGCAAGCGCTGTATTGCAAGAAGCAGATTATATTTTCTTTCGATGCATCTGTAGATGAACACAGAAGGAAATATCTAACAAGTCAATACACCAAAGGAAGACTTGGAGGGTTTACACGAATGAGGCCGAAGGGCGCTGGAAACAGAGTTGCCGGAGCCGGCGACGATGAGGATGCGAGGTCGCCGGAGTAGTGGACTGACAGTGACCTCTCGCCTCTAGAGCAATCGCTGTATTGCAAGAGATGAATATGAGACGCAGGACTGTACAAAACGGCCAGTCAGGATGGATCTGGATCTGAGTACTTTGGCAAAATATTCGAACCACTTGTCCCAAACTATTTCCTTTCGGGGACTTTAGCGTTGTTAATAGCCCACTGGGGGCGATTAGCTGCATGATTTAGCTCTAGCCACTAGGTGCACCCAACGGAAACCAAAACAAGACTCCTACTGATAGTGACCACTTGTATTAGTACATCAAACAAAAACTTCAAATTATTGCCTTGAACTTTTAAACTAAAAACATCATTCAAGACAATAGTATGGTAGATGGTCACGCTAGCCGTAACACTTTCTTTTTATTTCGATCACCGTCGTTGGCCTCAGATGCATTCCAACCACAACAAGAATAGAATATGACCCACTCGGTCTTCGTTCTACAAGAAACCCATGACAATAAGGATTGCAATTGGGTAAAAATGATTTTCCACCTAGGCTCATATTTTACATGGTCAAGATGAAAGTATTTCTTGAACTACAACAATTCTGCAGAGCATCACAGAACGCGGTGAGACTGAAAATGTGAAACAGAGAAGGCCACAGCAGTCTTTCCAATAATTCTACAAATATAATCCTCCCCATATTCATGAATGGTGATGCTGAGTTCAGATGAAAGTACAAGCAGTCACCATCATCTTCAAGGAGGGGTTGCAGAACTAAAGCCTTTCTAGCAAGGCAAGATAAGAAAAGCCATTTCGAAAATAAAAAACAGTATTCTAAGGACAGATTCAGAAGTTGAACAGGAGTACATGAAAAATGTCAGATTTTGACGATATGGTTCCAAAAATAAAACGGTGCTTTAACAAACCTCGAAGTAATAACACAAAATAAACTCGAGCCATTCTGACGTCAACGAAAGCCTTAAACCAATTGTTTGCTCAAGTTTCCAATTGTACCAAAAGGCACACCAGAGCACACTAGCAAATAATATTAATCATAAAGATTCAAAGTGAACTGATAGGCAACAGTCCTACTTCATATTCTTACATGCAAGTCTAACAAAATTTCATCAGTTCCAAGTGGTTCCATAACATCCTACAATAAAACAAGTTGACTAACTGCCAGTAGCTCACAACAAGTTCCATAACATCAGTAAAAGAGAGCATCTGTTAGAGTGGTATCAACGTTGGAACACACTGGTCTTGCAAACTGCAAGGGTTAACAACCCCAATAGCAGACACTGAATATGATTTTTTCTGACAAAAGCATGCAGGTCAGCTATTGCAAAGAACATTCAAAGATGACAAACCATACTAAAACTGAGTGCACTGCAGGTATATGTTCTCTGTTTTCATTACAATTGATCTTGAGAACAAAAAAGGAATCAACAACATATCAACAAATCCAAGTGCATCATTCTTACGAATAGAAAGATCATGAGGTCTACAGGAAACAACTATATAATTTCCACTTACTGCTTCATATAACCCAACAGTAAGAAATATATCCAAATGAACAGGCCATGCAAGCAATCTACCGTATATGGCATCATGCATAAATTATGGGTAATGCCTTTAACACACAAAAATTGCAGAACTCATTGACAAGAGATCAGGTCAGTATAAACTCAGCACTTATGTCATCAGCGGACAAAATAGCACGATAAAAAAATGCACATCTAGAGCAGTGTGTTACTGATCTGCAGTCAAAAACTCATCCCAAGATTTTTCAAGAACTGAAATAATAGTAATTTGAATCAAATTTTCTGTTTATTCCCAACAAGATCAATATAATGGGGTAATAGATAAGGTGGTATGCTGTTGCACATGATTATTAGCAAGTGAAGTACAAGGTAGTGAGCATAACATGGCCACTGTTTATGAACAACTAATTCCCAAATCAAACGAGCTTCAACTACTCGAAGAACACCCCAAGTTGTCAACTAAGTCATTCTTCTTCATTTAGATTGTTTGTAACCCAAAGAAGAAAATAGATCATTCATGGCTTCATGCAAATAGAAAGATAATGGCATATATTGGGAGAGAACAATATATTATACTGTTATTGCTTCATATGTTCCACAGAGAATAGAATAAATGTACCCAAATAGACACGCCATTTGCAAGCATTATAATGTGAATGTATATCATGCAATAAACATATTTACTGTATACTAAGGAAACAGAACTTTCTTATTAACAACAAAATAGCAGTACCAAAATTACAGATATCTATAGTACTACAGTAGTGGAGAGTAGTGCTCCAGTGTCAAGCATAATAGAACGAACCAACCAAATAAGAATCAAGCTGGCACCTCCTTGCCCGGTTACAGACCAGCGGCGGGCAGCGCAGCCAAGAAGGCACTGTAGGCCGAATCGAGGTCGAAGTTAAGCTGCCTGGCCTGCTGCTCGGTAAGCTCATCCGCGGCACCCATCTTATGCAGCTTGCCCAGCCACTCGTTAACCTTGACCTTCCCTTCAAAGTCGGGCGGCAGCAGGGGGCCGAGCCTGGCCATGGATGTGGCGACGTCCTGCAGCAGGGGGCGGACCTGGTCGTTGGCAAGCATGTTGAGCTTGACGGCGTCCATGGCGGTGATGAAGGTCTGCACACAGTGCGCGATGGCTGCGGCGGAGGTGGCGGTGGCGGCCGGCGCGGATGAGGCGGAGGCGGCGCGGAGCTCGACGGTAGCCGGGACGCCCGACTGGAGGAGGCGATTGAGCGCGGCGGGGCAATCGAGGCGGTACGCCTGGACGAAGCGCGGGACGGTGACGGCGCCGGCGAGCGAGGAGGAGAGGGAGTTGAATTGGGAGATGAGCTTGAGGCACTCCGCCTCGTAGTCGGCGGCCGAGACGAGGTCGCGGACGTAGGCCCGCTCCAGCTTCTCCGTGGACTTGATGATCGCGTACAGGTCCGCGTAGCTCTCCAGGAGCTCCCGCTCCCGCTTGTCGTTCCACAGCTTCACCTCCATGGGCGCCGGCCGGGGCTCCCTCCTTCCCTCCGGCGAGCGGATCGCGGGGGCCTAGGGTTGCGGCGGCGCCCGAGATTTGGGGGAGGAGGAGAGGAGATCGGGGCAGGATGGATTTGGGAATTGTGAAGAAGCGCGAGGGGGTTACGTGTAAACTGGACTAGTGGAGAGATTTTGAAAAGGATTCGACGATGACGACGCGTTTGTTCTGCCTTTCCTCTGAAGCGATCGCTCTACGCATACGCAAACCAAACGCAACGCCAATGGCAGGCCAGTTTCTGATCGAGGTCGCACACGAAAACATACGTCCCATGCTTTAGTTGTAGTTAGGCCTTGTTTAGTTCCAAAAAATTTTGCAAAATTTTTCAGATTTCCCGTGACATCGAATCTTTAGATACATGCATGAAGTACTAAATATAGACAAAAATAAAAACTAATTGCACAGTTTGGTCGGAATTGACGAGACAAATCTTTTGAGTCTAGTTAGTTCATGATTGGACAATATTTGTCAAATACAAA
>Ga0182004_10002309_pt1 | contig 14747 bp, 21 predicted proteins | sample Sormic07211540_1_FD_120479 | JGI IMG/M metagenome (GOLD analysis project Ga0182004, IMG submission 120479) | Endophyte microbial communities from Sorghum bicolor roots, Mead, Nebraska, USA - 072115-40_1 MetaG | ecosystem: Host-associated > Plants > Roots > Unclassified | place: USA: Nebraska...
AGATAAACAACAAAACTCGTGGAATTCTGTCAGATAAAACCCTAAGTCTAGGTGTTGGTTGCATTTAGATCCTTTTCTTTATTTATTTGATGATTATATTTGGTACTTAAGGACCGTCAACAAGCATCTTATTTTGTTTCTTTTCTTCCAACCAAACTATGTACCTAATTTCAGGTGGGCTCCTTGTTTGATATAAGGTTTCACTGCTCTATTTGCCATATGATGTGCACAAGTTTGTCATTTGCATCTCCTAAGCATCTTATGACCCTACTAATGTAGTCATGTTTTTCTTTCAGGTGCATCAGTTTTCTGACTTCTACCAGTTTTATCAAAAAGAATTTTAGAGGTCAAACAATGTATATTTTTTATCATATATTTTGTTGTGTTGTAATTAGTGGAGTTGCAATCGAATTATTGAAAATAGAAAGAATTGGAATGAAAAAGTTAGCTATAAAGTTTTATGTAGCGAGGCAAGGTGGAGTTTTTTTTGTCTTTGATGAAATTTAAGTTTTATGAACTTTGCTTTTTTAGATTAAATGTTAATTTAACATTAGTATTTATTTTTATATTATTATTATCTTATCATATGATCTGTGTATTTTTAGTATAAAAGTTTTGTTACCCCGTAGCAACGCACGGGCGTGCTACCTAGTGCAATTAGAAATTAAGAGTGATGCTTTATTCATATTTTATTTACATTATATATATAGCATGACAATTGGTAAACAAGACAATGAAACTCCTTTGGTGACCGTTCGACATCTGAAGCAAGCTATAGCGAGGGCGCCAGCAAAATATGATTCTTCTTTTATATTAGATTAGAAAAATGCGCCTTATATATATTATTACTAGTATATTATTTTTATAATATAAAGGGAGGAAGCGAATTAGTTAGAAAGTAAATTAAAGGTCAAAATAACTAGTAACAGCAGTCAGCCAAGATTGGCGGTGATGATTGCGATGACAATGATTACTAATTAGGCCACCCTAGGCAGCCAGTTTTGTTTTGTTGACCGCCACGTCACCGTCGTCGTCTCCGTCGCGTGAGTCCGTCCGTCGATTGGACGGAAGGCTTGAGAGCTTTGATTTGCTGGCTGTACCTGTACTACTGTCAAACCCCAGCCGCCCGGCCGTACTCTACTACGGATCTTCCTCCCTCCCTCATCCATCCACTCTTCGCTTCATCGATCCCCACTGCGTGCTTGCTGCGTCTTATCCGAGGGAGGGGAGGGGAGGGGAGGGGACAGGGGAGGGAGTCGAGGGAGGCGGCGCGTGAAAGGGAGAGACCGAGGGGGGAGGCGGCGAGAGCGAGAAGGCACCGCACCGCCGACGGCGAGACCTATGATGCAGACAAAGCCAAATCCACATCGATGGAGCCAAGCCCGATGGCCGTTCGCGTTGGCGGCCCACCCACGAGGCCGACGCGGAGCCGGAGGCGGAGCTGCGTATGCCCGGCGTCGCCATCTACCTTCGCCTCCTTATATCCCCGTCCGCCTCCGACCCTTCTTCTACCTCCATCGATCTCGATCTCCCCAGTATGGACGCCAACGCCAATGCCCTCGGCATGGACGCCATCACCAACGAAACCGTCGACCTGGTTCGCACACCTCTATTCCATTTCCATTTCCATTCCTTTAATTCTTCTTCTCTCGTGCCTTTTTTCAAAGCTCAAATTTAATTTAATTTTACTACTACTGATGATGGCGATGATGACTGCCAAAGCCATTCGCCATTCCTCTCCCTTTAATTTGCTTTCCAAAGCTCAAATTTACTTCGGATGCGATGATGACTGCTAATGCCATTCGCGGTCACAGGAGCATATCCCTGTGGAGGAGGTCTTCGAGCACCTCAAATGCACCCGCGACGGCCTCACCTCCGCCGCTGCCCAGGAGAGGATCGACGCCTTTGGCTACAACAAGCTGGAAGAGAAGCAGGTGCCTAGCTGCTCTGCTAACATGACATCGCATGCGTCTAGGTTGTACTGACACCACCCCCGACCAACTAATCAGTAATCACTAATTCACTATGTAGGAAAGCAAAGTGCTCAAATTCCTGGGCTTCATGTGGAACCCCCTTTCCTGGGTCATGGAGGCGGCAGCCATAATGGCTATCGCCCTTGCTCATAGCGGGAGAGACTTGAGAGGAAAGGTATTCATCCATCCCATACATTCATTCCACAGATACAGACAATTCACCATCCCTCTTTCCCCACTCTACATCCTAAGTAATTATCTATATCTATCTTCATGCAGAAAATGAGCATAGACTACCATGACTTTGTCGGAATTATGTTACTGCTCATTATCAATTCCACCATTAGCTTCATAGAGGAAAACAATGCCGGCAATGCTGCTGCTGCGCTTATGGCCCGCCTCGCACCAAAATCCAAGGTAAGCCCCACACCCTACTTACCACTCTTTTTCTTCTCAATACTGCTTTTCATCATGTTACACTTCTTTTCTAGGTTTTGCGTGATGGAACCTGGAGTGAAATGGACGCGTCTTTGTTGGTGCCAGGTGACATAATCAGCATTAAACTTGGAGACATCATTCCAGCAGACGCGCGTCTTCTGGAGGGAGATCCTCTGAAAATTGATCAGGTCTTTCTTATGTCTCAACAATAGTGTTCTTGGGAAGGGGAAAAAAAGAACAATTCTGATATGAAACACTAAAATGCATAAGGGATTATACTTTGCAGTCTGCACTTACGGGAGAATCGCTACCTGTAACCAAGCAACCTGGTGACGGGATCTACTCTGGTTCAACCTGTAAGCAAGGTGAAATAGAAGCAGTTGTTATTGCCACTGGAATACATACTTTCTTTGGAAAAGCAGCTCATCTCGTCGAGTCAACTACTCATGTTGGCCACTTTCAGAAGGTCAGTCTTCAGCAACCAGTGTCTCTTTTCTTATTCTATATCTTATTTCTATTGACATCTCGATAGCTTATATTTTCACCTGATCTACCTGGTTCAGTTCTATTTTGCGTTTGATGTCATTAGTTTTTCCCTGTATCATTGAGGTAGTTCACTACATTCTGTAATTTATTATCTTATTGCTGAATCTGTGATCCTGGTTTCGTTTCATGGATGCCTTTTAGGTTCTCACATCAATCGGAAACTTCTGTATTTGCTCAATTGCTGCTGGAATGACTATTGAGTTAATTGTGATGTACGCTATTCATAAAAAAGGATACCGTCAGATTGTTGATAACCTCCTAGTGCTGCTTATTGGAGGAATTCCAATTGCCATGCCCACGGTTCTTTCTGTCACTATGGCTATTGGAGCACACAAACTAGCGCAGCAGGTTCTGTCGGAATTCTCTGGTGAAAGAGTTTAACTGTGCACCTCTTTTCTTTGGTTTAACTTTGCCCCCATTTTGGTTGTCTGCAGGGTGCTATTACAAAGAGGATGACCGCCATAGAAGAAATGGCTGGAATGGATGTCCTTTGTAGCGACAAAACAGGAACTCTGACACTCAACAAACTAAATGTTGACAAGAATTTAATTGAGGTAAAAACATATGATTCTTTTACTGTTGAAGATAGCTAGCAATTATTTCTATTCTTTTGCCCATGTATTTACATATCACCAGTTTCAAGCTTATTACTTCTCACTTGTTCATGCATTTACCACCTGCATAGCTCTCATCTTCAAATGTGCTCTTTTCATTTTCCTCCTCATTTCTGTTGTGACTAGTGAGTTAAATACATAAAACATCTTCATGCAGTTTCATCTCTTAAATGGTTCCTATTACGCTGTGTGCGGTAAACCAATCCTTTCTTCTTTAGTTGCTTTGTACCATGACTATGAGCATAGTGACAATTCTTCACTTTCATCCATGCTAGTTTAATTGCTAAAGCATGTAACATCTCCTTAGGTTTTTGCTAGAGGCATGGAGAAGGATGACGTTGTCTTAATGGCCGCAAGAGCTTCTAGACTAGAGAATCAAGATGCTATTGATTTTGCTATTGTTTCGATGTTGCCAGATCCGAAAGAGGTAAGAACCATCCTTTCGTATTTGTTTTATTTTTGTACCTGTTCAGATGATAGCTGGCTGTTTGCTTCGCTTCAATTAGGAAGGAGGTAAACACTCGAGTCCTAACATATATAGGTTCACAAAATGATTCCATATCATTTCAATAGTTTACTCTAAACTGGTCCAAAATTTACTTGTTTTCGACATCATCAAATTAGTGCTTTAATACAGTCTCGAATGCACATTTTGACCATTAATTTATTCAAATATATCATAAAAAGTGCAAGTACTTTTATGTTTGTTAATGATCAAAGTTTGAAACTTTGACTGCACACATTCTTGGACAATACATCTGTACGTTCGTTTTTTTGAGTCAAATATACAGCAGGGGAGGCCCCCACTGTGGATTTGATTAAAACCAAAAAGAGAAACAACACTGTACAAAGGCGACACAACAAGGGAAGGAGGGGCTCTAGACGCTTTACAGCATTGGACCTATGAGCTTGAAGCCTAGCTTCTTCACAGAAGGAGTTCTTCCAAGAGATAAAAGAAGGCCGACCCCTATCAAAGATGAAGTTGTTTCTCTGCTTCCAAATTTGCCATGCCGCAATGGTGAAGAAATGAAAAAGGGATTCTGAGATTGAGTTTTAGCTTGCTGCATCATCTCGAAAAATTCTTTTGTGAAATCCCAATTAATTCCAAGGTGCTGTCAACAAGTTTGGCTAAAGGGACAGCTGAAGAAAAGATGGAAAGCAGTTTCTTCAATGTTGTTGCTGCAGATGACACAGTTATAGTTATTTCCTTCAAGCTTTTGCTTTTTTCTTTTACATTCATATTATTGCCTTGCTAATTAGGATCTAGCAGCTTTCAACTGATAACACATGATTTCACAGCTGGGGTAGTATCAGTTATGCAGAAAGTGTGTTCATGAGTTTCACCCAACAAGCTTATTGGCCTCTTTTGCTTCTTCTTAATTTAATTTACATCTCTATTTTATTTTCTCCTGTCTGCTGCTAGGCACGTGCCGGCATTCAAGAACTTCATTTCCTCCCATTCAATCCAACTGACAAGAGAACAGCACTCACATACTTAGACGCTGGGGGTAAAATGCACAGGGTTAGCAAAGGCGCTCCTGAACAGGTATATACATTGCATAGTTCGATCCCTTTATAAAATGCTACCTGAAATAAAGTGCAGAAGACATAGTATGGAGACTATTTGAAAAACACAGTTGCCAAATATGGTAATATCTATAGTAAAGATTCAATATATGTTGAGATAAATTGTGCATGAAACTTATTTGGTGCATTTTATCTTCTTGGCTACTACTGCCATAGCAAAAGCAAATGAAGGAATATGAATTACTTTGCACATTCTTAATGTATATGTGGAGGCCACCCACCTGGGCTTGAACCTGGGCAGTTCATGTGGTATGTGCCTAAAGGGTTTGTGACTCCCCTCTCTTAAGATAAAGTTATGGGATGTCTTCTCCCTGTGGTCATTTTTTTGGTGTATGTGTATCAACTGAATTGATGACTTCTCAGTACTAGTTTGTGTGTATTTTGTTTGCCTCTATAATCTAATTTTCCATCTTTTCAACTAAAGTCAAGTTTATTTGTGCTCCTTATTTCAGCTCTTTTTGGTATTTGCTTCGTTGAAATGAATACAAGTGAGCAATATATATGACTAAATGCAGTCACATCATTGGTACTCTAGTGTACTTATATTTCATCATATTCAAATGCTCTTTCAGATCCTGAATCTAGCATCGAACAAGTCTGAGATTGAAAGGAAGGTCCATCATGCTATTGGCAATTATGCAGAGAGAGGGCTACGATCGCTTGCTGTTGCCTATCAGGTGGTAAACAACTAGTATACTGTGGCATGCTTGTCCATATACAAAGCAAAACCTTACTAAATTTCTTCGTTGTAAAGGAAGTACCTGAAGGGACTAAGGAAGGTCCTGGTGGGCCTTGGCAATTTATTGGTCTTCTCCCACTCTTTGATCCTCCTCGCCATGACAGTGCTGAAACTATACGCAGAGCTCTTGACCTTGGAGTCAGTGTAAAAATGATTACAGGTGCCTCTTTTTACGCACTATTTAATATCTGCTAAATGGCAAGGTGTTGCTTAATTTATAGAGTTAGAACTGAGGCGCATATCCACTTGGACTCGCTATCCTCTGTAGCTGGGAGCAGTTAATTAGAATTCTTTACTGTAATTGACCTAAAGTGGTAATTAGCATATTAAACTATCAACTAGAGATTGCCATCTTATGAATATACCCTTCAAATCCTTTTCAGGTGATCAGTTGGCTATAGCTAAGGAGACTGGCCGGAGACTAGGAATGGGCACAAACATGTATCCTTCTTCATCATTGCTGGGTGACAAAAAAGGCGACATTGCAGTTCTACCAGTGGATGAGTTGATTGAACAAGCGGATGGGTTTGCTGGAGTTTTCCCAGGTGACAATTAACTATCTATTTGTATCATGGTGTTTCTGGCTCTAACTTGTTTCGTTTCACAGAGCACAAATATGAGATTGTGCAGAGGTTGCAAGCCAGAAAGCACATATGTGGGATGACTGGAGATGGAGTTAATGATGCACCTGCTCTGAAGATAGCAGATATTGGTATTGCTGTGGCTGATGCTACTGATGCTGCTCGAGGTGCTTCTGATATAGTTCTGACGGAACCTGGATTGAGTGTGATCATCAGTGCTGTACTAACCAGTCGGGCAATTTTCCAAAGAATGAAAAATTATACTGTAAGTTCAAGTTTACAATGCACGTGAACATTTCATTCTGCTTTGCTATGATGATGTGCTATATGGGGAGCTGGGCCATTGATACACAATCTAATTCAATTTTCTTGTTATTTTTGGGCTGGTCTCTATTTATGATCTGTATTTCTTGTTAGTAAGGTGAAACATGTACAATAAATTTAATTTGAATTTTCCAATGTAGAACTAATACTTTTTGAACGTTAAAATTTAGAATTAATATCACTATTTGCTACCGCCTGATCCCACTCTCCCATCTGTTTGGGCCATAACACTGAAGAGTATTACCTATGTGTTGCAGAAAATAAATTCACTATTTAGTTTTTGTTGTGCACTATCTCTAGTATTTTCAATCCATGACCCCTGAATCAAGAAGTTTCACCCAGCAGACACTGGATCCTGATTGCTGAAAACCTGTCATGCGTGAATTTCTTACTTAGTCTCGGTATTAATTATTTATTAGTAACGATTTAGTCTCTTTCCAGCACTATCAAGGACATCAGACTGATGTTTACTTCTTGAAGAGATCCTTTTTCCTTCTCATATTGCTCAGAAAGCTATTTCAGTCTAGTAAAAAGGGGTGCTGACTGATGCATATGCTCTTTTCTTTGGCAGATATATGCTGTGTCTATAACCATACGTATTGTGGTAAGTTTTTTCCACTAACCCTAGACACAACCTACTGTACCCTTTGCTGTTCATATGTTTTACCTAGTTAGTCTAGATTAGGACATGGAAGTACATGGTCATGTTTGTTTGTTATTTATATATGGGTACATGAACTTTTTAGCCAATCCCTTTGTGTACATGGAACTGTGCCCGTTATATTTTTCAGCTGAAGTGTATGTAGTGGTTTGTTTTATCTTACGTATCCAAATTTTGTGTGTACAGCTTGGCTTTTTGCTCTTGGCATGCTTTTGGAAGTTTGACTTCCCTCCGATGCTGGTTCTTGTGATAGCTATTCTGAACGATGGTAAGAAATAAGACTACTCTGCTTACTGCATTCCCAACAGATTATTGCTGATTTGGCTATCGCTTCTTTAACCGCGACACTGCCTGCCTCAGGAACCATTATGACTATATCCAAAGACAAGGTGAGGCCATCTCCCCATCCAGACAGTTGGAAGCTAGCTGAGATATTTGCAACTGGAGTGATCATTGGGGCGTATTTGGCTGTAACCACGGTGCTGTTCTTTTGGGCAATTTACAATACGGATTTTTTTGTGGTAAGTGCCAAAGTGGTGGGGTGGGGTGGGATGGATCCACGATAATTTACAGTTGTTGTAAGGCGTGTGATGTTTTGCATATGTCATTTGCAGAGGGTTTTCCATGTTAGAAGTCTGAAAAGGATGGAACAAACTGGAAACAACCAGGATCTATATGCCGACAACATGGAGAGGTTGGCCTCTGCAGTGTACCTTCAAGTGAGCACCATTAGCCAGGCGTTGATATTTGTGACGAGGTCGAGGGGCTGGTCCTTCATGGAGAGGCCTGGCCTGCTGCTGATGGGGGCATTCGTGATAGCTCAGCTGGTGAGTACTTGTCGTGGTTTGGTTTGCTTTGAGGAGTGTCGATCACCCTCGACATACATAATATATATATATAAGCAACTATATATGTATGTGTAGTAGTAGTATTAATTAATTATAAGTGGGCAATGCAATTGCAAGTACTAGTATAGTAGTATATAAATGGATTGGATACGCATGCATGCAGATCGCTTCTGTGCTGGCGGCCATGGTGAGCTGGGAGCTTGCGGGCATCAAAGGCATCGGGTGGGGGTGGACCGGCGTGATCTGGCTGTACAACCTCGTGGTGTACCTGCTGCTGGACCCGATCAAGTTCGCGGTGCGATACGGGCTGAGCGGCAAGGCCTGGAACCTGGTGATCGACCACAAGGTGGCCTTCACGAACCGCAAGGACTTTGGGAAGGAGGCCCGGGAGGCGGCGTGGGCGCACCAGCAGCGTACGCTGCATGGGTTGGAGAGCGCGGGGGCCCCTGGGTCGAGCCGGGAGAAAGCGGCGTCGGTGGAGCTGGGGCAGATGGCGGAGGACGCCCGGCGGCGCGCGGAGATCACCAGGCTGCGGGAGCTGCACACCCTCAAGGGCAAGGTGGAATCGGTAGTGAAGCTCAAAGGGCTGGACCTGGAGGACATCAACAACCAGCACTACACGGTGTGAGTGAGATCAGTCCTCGGCGGTGCAGTGGTGGCCGATGCCAACGGGATTCATGCATGATTTGTCATAGCCTCGTATGGGATGTTATGGTATGGTATCGTAGGATAGGATATAATTAGTTGCAGTAATAATAATATAAAATGATTCAGTCGTCTTTGCCATTTTATTGGTTTATATGTACGTCATTACTTTTCTCATCGCAATACTCACTACGGATGCATGTAATAATAAGTGAAGTATGAACAACAGACATGCATGCAGTGAAAGTGGGAGTTAACCCGTCTGTCGGTCTTTCTTTGATTTTGATTTGATGACAGGCACCGGATTCTTTTTAGGCCCTGTTTAGTTCCCACCTAAAAAATTTTCATCCATCTCATCGAATCTTTGGACACATGCATGGAACATTAAATATAGATAAAAAATAAATTAATTACACAATTTGGTTGAAAATCGCGAGATGAATCTTTTAAGTCTAGTTAGCCTATGATTAGCCTTAAGTGCTACAGTAACCAACATGTGCTAATGACAGATTAATTATGCTTAGTAGATTTGTCTTGCAGTTTTCAGACGAGATATGTAATTTGTTTTTTTATTAGTTTCTAAAAAACTCTTCCGACATTTTTTCGACACATTCGATGTGACATCTAAAAATTTTTCATCCCTAATCTAAATAGAGCCTTAGAGTGAGCGGAGAGTACTCTAATCTAATTCAGCTGTCATGACTGGGATGAGGATGATAACTGCTCCTTTCGTCCTAAAAAGAGTGTCGTTTTAGATTTTCGTGCTACAAGTTTAACTCGATTTATACAAAATACGTGCAATATTTATGTCTCTTAATAAATTTGTTAAAAAACTAGACTTACAGATATTTTCAATGACACTAATTATATACTATAAATATTAATATTTTTTACTATGTATTTAATTAAAGTTATTTTTTAGAAAACGTAAACAATATTATTTTTGGGAGGGAGGAAGTACGTACTGATTACAGGTTACAGCTAGTAGTACTGATCTACTGCTAGTATATTGTACTAGCATTACAGCTAGTAGTACTGATCTGTTGTTGACCACCAGAAGCAGGTGCAGTCGGACTGTACAGTGTACAAGTACTGTTAGCACGTACTACATGCTATATGCTAGTGATGCTGACCAACTCTTTTTTTTTTTGAGAATATGCTGACCAACTCTTGATTGGGATCTTGTTGAGTTTTTGAATTTTTTTGATTTAGCTACTCTAACATTTTTTATTTTATTTGGCAAGTAGTGTTCAACCGTGGACTAATTAGGCTTAAAAGATTTGTCTCGCAAATTATATGTAAATTGTGCAATTAGTTATTTTTTTATCTATAATTAATGCTCATATATGCGTCCAAAGATTCGATGTGACAACACGAAAAGAAAATTTTTTAGAACTAAGACCTTGTTTAGTTCCCAAAATTTTTTTGCAATTTTTTAGATTTCCCATCACATCGAATCTTGCGGCATATGCATAGAGCATTAAATATAGATAAAAAATAACTAATTACACAGTTTCCGGTAATTTGCGAGACGAATCTTTTGAGCCTATATAGTTTATGATTAGAACAATATTTGTTAAATACAAACGAAAGTGCTACGGTATTCATTTTGCCAAAAATTTTAAAACTAAACAAGGGAAATTCCACCGAAAATCTAAAAAACTTTTCAAGATTTCCTGTCACATTGAATCTTGTGGCACATACATAGAACATTAAATATAGATAAAAAACTAATTGTACAGTTCACATGTAATTTATGAAATAAATCTTTTGAGCTCAGTTAGTTCATGATTGAACAATAATTATCAAATACAAATGAAAGTGTTACAGTAGCCAAATCCAAAAAAGTTTTTGCATCTAGGCCTTGTTTAGTTCAACCCAAATTTTTTTTAAGATTCCCCGTCACATCAAATCTTGCAGTACATGCATGGAGCATTAAATATAGACGAAAATAAAAACTAATTACACATATTGCTTGTAAATCGCGAAATGAATCTTTTGAGTCTAGTTAGTCTATGATTAGACAATAATTATTAAATAAAAATGAAAGTGCTATCAAAATTAAAAAAATTTAGGAACTGAACAATGCCTAAACATGCCTAACTAGGCCTGGGTACTCTCGTACTGGATGAATAGTCCCATTGTCAGTAGTAGGTTACGCTTGAGTTTTACACACACTTGACGTACTGGCATTGTCACCGTCCGTCCGAAGAGAGAGGAGAGTACACGCACACACACTAGTGATGGTGTTATAGTGGAGTACTACAACAGAGTCGTTTGGTTGGTATGTAGCCGCTGCTGTGCTGAGTCTCTCTCTCTCCTCTCCAGTGGATAAGGAAGGAAATACCGACCCATGGCATTGCATAATAATAATGGCATTGGCCTGGCCGTGACGGTGACGGGACGCCAAGCGAAGGAGACGTCCAGACGGGACGGGACGGCACGGCAGCCCAACCAATTCCCGTCCCTGTCTCTGTCTCTCCGTGTCGCCGTCCCGTTCCCGTTGCCGTTCCGTGCCTGCGGTGCGGGTGCTCTCCCGCGACCGCGAGAGGGGGGAGCCTCGGAGCCAGCCAGCTCTCCTCCTCTACCCGTCTCCCCTCTCCTCCTCGGCGGGGTGAACAGGCAGGTCGGCCGCGCCAGTCGCCAGATCTATCAACCTCCTTTGATCTTCCAGGCACAGGCACAGGCAGAGGCAGCACTGCAGGAGGAGGCAGCGCCGCGCCGGATGCGCCATGCGGATGCGGGTGCTTCCGGCGTCCTGGTCATCCTCCTCCGCCAAACATAGCAGCGGCAGCTCCGAGTCGCAGGAGCACCCTTCTCCCTCCTCTACTACGGCCGCGGCCGCGGTGTACCTCAACATCTACGACATCTCCCCCCTCAACCACTACCTCTACTGGTTCGGACTCGGCATCTTCCACTCCGGGATCGAAGGTATCTATCTACAACTCCTATATATATATACACACACTAATCATATATGAGCTGACAAAATATTTTTTATGAGAAAGAAAGAAATTCAGTTCACTAGCCGACACCCACAGCCTTCTTTCACTTCCACGACAAGACTCTCTCAACTCTACCCTAGCTACCTACCTGATTCGTGATTTCTTTGCTAGTATGCCGTCCCCATTTACTTCCTGGTACCCCCGGATTAGCCATGCTATGCTGCCTACTTCTTTACTGTACTCACTCCGTCCCCAACCAAATCAATTCTTAGAATCCATGCAAATCAAACTATGATTAAGTCTGACTAAACTTTATATGAAATATTAACAACATCTAGGACATCAAATGAGCATATTATGAAAATATATCCTATATCTAATATTACTAATTTGATGTTATAAATCTTGACGGTTTTTTTTCTAGAAATTCAGTTGAAGTTTAAAAAGTTTGACTTAAGACAACTATATAAATCTATTTATTTAGGGACAGAGAGAGGGAGTACCTGACGGTGGGATTTCTGTCCCCTCCCCTCCTCCCCTGCTTCTCTTGGCGTTCCCTTTTATAGTAACTATATATAGAGAGAGTAACCCAAAATAATGCAATTCTAGGTTTGAACCAAGTAATTCCTTTTTAAAGTTTTGACTAAATTTCTAGGAAATTGTATTAATATTTGTACCTTCAATTAGTTTTAATGAATACTTTACTCTGTATCATAAATGTTAGTATTTTCTAATATAACTTGGTCAAACTTAAAATTGTTTGACTCCTTTAAAAGCGAGAATCACTTTTTTTTTTCGGGGGAGGGAGGGAGCACTGTACAATTTCAAGCGACCTAGCATGTGAACGAAGATATAGAAGGACCACTTTGGTATGCTTGTTTTGCTTGCTACTACATCCCACCTTTGTCGTCCTAGGACTTGTGCGCAAACCCGTCATTGTGTGCCGGGTTTTCTTCCCTTGTTTGTGTCGAAATTGTTTGCAGATTGCAGGAATACACCATCTGACACTTTGGACAATTTGTATTTCAGTGCATGGCATGGAGTATGGCTTTGGAGCTCATGAATATCCCACCAGCGGAGTCTTCCAAGTAGAACCCAAAAGCTGCCCTGGCTTTATCTTCAGACGCTCTGTGTGTGTGGGTACAACTCATATGTCCCGCTCCCAAGTCCACACTTCCATAGAGGACCTCGCCGAGGATTATCATGGGGACACTTATCATCTGATTGTCAAGAACTGCAATCATTTCACAGCTGATGTCTGCAAGCGTTTGACCGGGAAGCCAGTACCTGGATGGGTGAATCGACTTGCCAGATTGGGTCCCATATCCTTTCACAATCATCAATCTGTTGCTCCTTGATGGTACCAACTCGTTCTCAACTATTTCTGCCTTCATCCTGTTGGGATTGCAGGTTCCTTCTTCAATTGCGTATTGCCTGACAGCATCAAGGTTTCAGCAGTCAGAGATGTAAACACGCACCCAGATTTTTCTGGTACTCTACCTACACCTGGTTTGACTATTTATACCTTCGCATTCACATGGTTGACATTTAATCTTACATAATCATGTACCATTTTAGCTTTCCCCAATAGACCAGTCCTATGAAGCTATATAAGTGGCTGTATTTAGCTAAAAGAAGATGTAACTGAATTATCTTAAATTCATATGGTCTTTTGCATATCAATGAAGAGATTGAAACAAACTTGAATTGTTAAGAAATTAAATTACGCAGCCTGCCAACATAGAACTGTTAAGAAATTATTTGATATATGTCTCATCTTTTCTTGGAAATGGAAAGAATTTTCAAATTTTCAGATTTATTAGCATTTGCACGAGTTCCTTTTCACATCTTAAAGGTGTCAACGAAAGTCTCAATATGCTTCATCCATCTTCCCATTCTCAACATGAGTTCTCAATGCTCATTGCTTGGCTCCTCTGCATCACATGATGCCCTGAATTCCATCACTGCTCCTGAAAATTGGAAGGGTCTTTGTTTTTGGTATTGCTGCAGATGATGACTTGGGGTCCAATGCTTCGATCCTTGAGGGAAGTGATGACGATGACTTAGACCAGCTTCTGAGAACACCAAACAGCGACATTGTATCTTCAAGGGACAAGACATTAACTCCTGGCAGGGATAGCATCTAACTGACTGCCACCGCTCTCTGTTTCATCATAGCAAAAAATAGAGGCAGATGCTTCGCCAGTGCGGACAATCACATCTCATGGTGGAATCGGTGGGTTTGGCCTGATCATATCATCATCCGCTGTTAAAACTTGTGGCACGCTAGTTCAGGGTGATGAAGGATTGATTGGTCGATTGATGTTTGCTGTTATCAGTTGCTGTAGAGATAACAGCGTATAGTGTTAATGTGATGATACTTTGTTGTGATATACCATGTGGCAAAGGCCAAGTTAACCAGCATGTCATGGTTGTGTGTGTGGTGAATATGTTGTAGTTAAGTTTGTAGTGTGGGCATACTGTCTAAGTAGAGGATTTGGCTAGTCATATCGAGTGACTTTTCTTTTGATTTTGACTCCCCTTTGTAACGGTGATGGTGTGTGTAAGTGATTTCTTCTGTACAAAAATTGACAGAGTTTGAAATGATTTTACAGATGGAGTATTTGTGAGTCAGAATTACCTTTGGCCGTTTGAACTGATTAATTTGTACTGTATTAGAGATTGACGGAGTATTTTATTTATTTATTTATTTTATTATTATTATTATTATTATTATTATTATTATTATTATTATTATTATTATTATTATTATTATTATTATTATTATTATTATTATTATTATATCTATAAAAAAGATCACGGTCTTAGTTGGACTCTTAAGCACA
>Ga0182004_10002310_pt1 | contig 14739 bp, 12 predicted proteins | sample Sormic07211540_1_FD_120479 | JGI IMG/M metagenome (GOLD analysis project Ga0182004, IMG submission 120479) | Endophyte microbial communities from Sorghum bicolor roots, Mead, Nebraska, USA - 072115-40_1 MetaG | ecosystem: Host-associated > Plants > Roots > Unclassified | place: USA: Nebraska...
GTGGTGGCTAGTAGGGTTTTAGTGTTGTGTAAATGGGCCACAAAAATGAGCTGCTAACTTGATGGACTTCAATTTGAGAGGTTATGGGCTGGGAAGTATCGGGAAGGTATCGGTCTAGTATCGGATTTATTTTATTTATTTTTATTTCTCTATTTCCTCGATACTTCTCCGATACCGTATCGGCGCCGTATCGGATACGTATCGCGATATCGGTACGGCGATTCAGAGAAGTATCGGGGTAACATAGCTACTTCCTATATGTTAACGCTGTTACAGTTGGAGTCGTAGATTGTTGTTGGTAAATTTGGACATATGCCCATCTTTTTTTTTCACAATTTTGAGATTCAATATTTCTATATCCAGAAGATTCCAAAGAGCACAAGTTCAGTTAGGTACCAATTCCATTATAGCAGTCTTTTAATGGTTATCCTTCGGTCAATCTGAAACATACAACCACCAGAAAATCTAGTTGGTTCCTGTTTAAACAAATTTTATGGTGGGTTTCAGTCTAAGTTTTGAAACTTTCGTCATATATCTATGATTCTGGTTTCCTAAAGTAAAGAGAGCAATGGATCATTGGTTGTTCCATAAATACGTTATTGAACTTAGGCCAAGTTTCTTTTTTTTTTATTGTGGGCGTGTGCCTATTTTCATGTATATAAAAACTGGAGGGCATGCTAGAGCAATTCACAGTTGGTGCTGTGAATTTCAGACCGTTAAACTACAACAGTTAATGCAGTGCTTTGGCTTAAAAAACCCAATGTGCTAGGTAAGCAGCTGTGTGGCACCTAACTCTTGATTCGGTATAGTGGCTAATGCCTAGGTGCTACCTAGTCAGGCTAGGTCATTAAGATCTACAGGGGTTGTGTATCTGTTTTTTTTTTTCTTTTGGTGGTTTTGCAGACTGAGTTTTAAGAGAGCTATACCATAATCCATCACTCTAAGCGCCAGTAAATTTTGATATATTTTATCAAGCTATGTGTTGATTACACTTTTAATCGACATGCTGAAAACTGTTCACGTTCGTTAGCATGCATCTTTTGTAGCAGCCCAGTGGCATCTATCTCGTTCAGCACAATAAACATATCCTTACGATGCGTGCTAAACGGCTCATATAGTCATATTAACCGTATACATTTTCTTCCTTAGTCTGTTGTGAAATCAGCTGAGTAACTATAGATTTGTTTTTGTGTAAATATGTTCCATTAATGTTTGGTTATTCTTCTGCAAAGAATTTGACATGTTTTTCTTTCATATTCAGAAGAAGATGTACTTTCAGCTCCTCCAAAACTGGTGTACAACAACTTTGTCTTACGGTATACTTTCCTTCTTGCCCAATTCCACTAAAGGCATTAGGTATCGATACACTGTTCTGATATATGATAAAATTTAATTTCCTGTTTAATATTTAGTCCTGCTGCTCTTACATTCCTAATTAGATATTTTTCCAGTACAGGTTGTCCAGGGAACTTTTAGTGGCTGTTGCTAGTGGATGGGATAAGCATGTAGATATCATTGACAAAATAATTCCCCAGGCTTGGAAGGTTAGATACCTTTTCCTACTATTCTATGTTGATTCATCAAATCCCTTCGATATGCATCAAGCTGTTTATATTGTGTTTGGTTCAAACACAATATATTACTTTCCTTTCATCAGTTTATAATCTTCCTGATCTTTAACTTGGTGTTATATTTTAGTATTTATTATTTTGCTGTCTTGTTTTATGGCATAACCTGCTGTTGATACATGGAAAATTTCATGGCAGGATGAGCCTGTGGCAAGGATACTTGAGCTCTGCATTCTACATATTGCTATGGCAGAGATGACATCAAAAGGAACACCTCACAAAGTTGTCATCAATGAGGTGCTTATTTCTCCCTATTACTTGTTTTTCTTCATATTTTGACTTTATGCATCAAGCACCTGCATGTTTTCTTATAGCTATTACTCTTTCCACTTTTGAGTACTAGTAGAATATAAATGTCTCTCGACCCTTGTCTTTCAGGCAGTAGATCTGGCAAAGCGATTTTGTGATGGTGGTGCCCCTCGGGTAATTAATGGATGCCTTCGAACATTTGTAAAGGATCATGTTGACATTGCAGGCACGAGCCAGGGAGCTGAATCAAAATCGTGATTTTTTGCAAATACCCTGAATCGTACGACAGAATGGTGGCCGAAGTAAAGAAGTATAGAGAAAACCTTGCTGTCTTGGAGTTCAGGCAAACACCTTCCATCATGAAGATTTAGTGTTTAACCTAAGGGAACCTAAAAGGTAAACATGCTGGGCCTCATCAAGGAGCCACAAATAGTTCATTCTCTCAGAATGTTCAGTTATTAGGTGAAGTATACAGAGCTGTAAACTGGTGATGCACATTCGTGTCCATCTGAAACAACCGAAGGTTATTGCTTCTGATAGCCTACTAGTCCCGCAGATCGTTAAATGATGATCAGATATAAAGATGATCACAAGCTCTGTAAAAGATTGACCTATATGTAATAGGTTATGAGTGGCATTGGCTCGTGCTCTGGGAGACAGATAATTCGAGTTTCATAAATTGATGCAAGACATGTACACTCATTTTAGGATTATTAATCTCTTATTATGTCACATATGATGCTTGCTTATACTTGGATTGATTTTAGATATTTTCTCTCAAACAATATTTGTTTTAGATTTATGTCCGTTTTGTACTGGTCTTATTGCCTACTCTCTCCATTCTAAAATGAAATATTTTTTTCTAACATTTTATATATAAGACTACACATAACGTATAGTTTTACCATTGCGCATATTTTGGCTTCTAGCCTTGAGGCATCACATCGCGGGGTGCGATGCTGATTTTTTTTTGTGCGACATCGAGGCTTCTACTTTCCACAGTGCGACATAAAAAAACTATAGTTGCACATACTGAGAGAGGGCGAGTTTCAACCGATGCTCACTGATATGTTCAGGCATTGCAATGTCTCCTTGTTTGTTTATTCATTTGGTTGGTCCCACATGATGTTTAGACATTACAGCTCTCTTATAAACCGATGCTTACTGACATGCTTACTGACACATCGATGCTCGCCGTTGTGGCTAGTACAAGACTGTCTTCAACAATCGTCACCCAAAATACAAAACTCATTTGTCATTTGGTTAGCGCTACAGCTAAAAGGATCCATACCTATTTTTAGTCTTTTCCAACAACAAGACCTAAAAGACAACACTCTCTACAAATGGGTCTCGAAGAGAGAGGATACCCAAATTTGGGTTATGCCTCTCCTGATACTCAAAATGGATCTTCTGTATGAGTACTCTGTTGGAGGCTATAGGTATTGTGTTGAAAACCTATTTTGGATTTGGGTTCCCAAATGGGTCTTGGGCCTTGTTTAGTTAATTCTGAAATCCAAAAAAATTTCAAGATTCCCTGTCACATCGAATTTTGCGGCAAATGCATGAAGCATATAGACGAAAACAAAAACTAATCACACAGTTTGACTGTAAATCGTGAGACAAATTTTTTAATCCTAGTTAGTCTATTATTAAACAATATTTATCACAAACAAACGAAAGTGCTACAGTAGCGAAATCCAAAAAAATTTCACATGCCTTTGGAGACAGCCTAAGGGTAGTCGCAACACGGGCACCTAGTAGCGTTAGCCCCAGGAAAAAAAGGTGACCATCCACGTACGTTCGATGGGTTAAAAGTTAAAACCACCATTGTACTCAATGCAAGCTGCATGTGGCTTGTCTCTATAGGCGTTCCACCGTCAGTCGCTGCTAAAGACAATTTGGAGCCAAATGCACGAACCAGACGTGGTCCCAATAGCTTAGAGCCACTACTTCCACCATAGCACGCTGCCTAGCTGTTGCCTTTGATTTTTTTTAGATGAGGCCATGATCTCCTCTGCAAGAGCCTATGACATGGAAGTCTAGAGCTGAGGTGGTCACTACGACAGCACGCCACCGTGGTGCATCAAGGAAGCTCTAACGCAAGATGTTTTAGTTAGGCCTTGTTTAGTTTCAAATTTTTTTGCAAAATAGGAACAATAGCACTTTCGTTTGTATTTAACAAATATTATCTAATCATAGACTAATTAGACTCAAAAGATTCATCTCACAAATTACAGATAAATTATGTAATTAGTTATTTCTTTCATCTATATTTAGTGCTCCATACATATGCCGCAAGATTCGATGTGATGGAAGAATCTGAAAATTTTTACAAAATATTCTGGGAACTAAACAAGGCCTTAACATTAATGAATGTGCACTGCAACAGCGACGTAACGCGAATGCTCAAGTAGTCACTAGTCAGGCCTGTTTGGATCCACTGTGATTATAATAATTAGCTAAAATAATTTAATTATAAACTAAACATAACTAAAACACTCGACTATAATAATCATCTTATTATCTCTCTCTTACCAGCTTTTTGGTGACCATGATTTCCCACTCGAACGGAAAATGATCCATCACAATAATTCAAATAGTCCGATTAGTATAGTTCATGATTTTCATAATTCATAACAATTTTCTTTCAAAGAAAATAATTCATAATAGTGCGATCTTCTCGGCGCGTTCGTAACCTGCTAGTGCGATCTGCGAGTAGGAGAAATTCTTGATTAATGGCCGTCGAACGCGCATCATACCCACACACACCGACACCGGGCCCCACCGCATGCTATGACCCACAGGTCAGTTTGCATAACTCGAACCAGCGCGTGGGCAAACCGCGCCCTGGGGTAACCGGCCACAGCCGGTGCACCCTGTTCCCCTACAAAAGCCAAGCAGTCGCCATCCACCGCCTGCTCCCCGTCCACCGATACAACCCCAACTCCCGCACGCATCTACCTCCCACCACCAGACGACCTCCCCCTCTTCCCCCCGCATTCTCACGCCGCCTGCGCTGTCCCCGACTCCCCCTCGCGAGACAGATAACCCTAGCTCTCCTTCCCCTTGCTTTCCCTCCTCCCCAACTCCTCTCCCGATCTCTATAAAAGACCCGGATTTCGAATTCCCCCTCGAACCGGTGACGCGCGCGCTCCTTTCCCGCCCATTTCGGCCCCGGATTCGCGGCGCGGAGCCCCGCCGAGGTCGCGTGCGTGGTTCGGATGGCGGAGCCGGGGCTCGAGGGCAGCCAGCCGGTGGATCTGTCCAAGCACCCCTCCGGCATCGTCCCCACGCTCCAGTAAGTCCCGGATCTGGGTCGTCGGGGATTCGGGGTTCCGGAGAGATCCCGTACCGTACGTGCTAGGGTCCCGCCGCCCGGCGGATGGGTGCTTGGGTGTGCTGTGGAGCTGCCAAGGCTTGGTTCTGGCCAGCGGGGTGCCTCCCTGTCTTGTGGGTGGTGGTGTGGTTGGTTTATGCCGTGTTTTTGTTCAGCTTCCCGGTGCTGGGTGCATCGAAACGAGCTAATATTGTCTTAAATAGTTGGGGCTTTGGTGGGAATTATTTAGTTGTCATCCTCTCTCCGAGGGTTGATTTCAGGTATGAAACTTGGGAGAACGAGAGAGGGCCAAACTGGAGAGGAGATCTATTTCCTTATTGAAGTTTGTCATCTTGGCGTAATAGTTGCAGCAAGCATAATCTCTTCTTACCATATTTCCATTCTATGTTTTGACTCGTTGGTGCATAAATTGTGTAATATGATAAACAGTCAGCCTCACGCACTGAGGTTTCCATATCTTATATCGTGGGGAGGGTTAAATGCATTGGCTTGGATTGAGGGACGTCCCAGACGGGATGGGGCAATCCTTTTTCAGCAGTGTTTGGTTGGGAGGAGCTAGGGATGGGGTCATTTTTTGCAGTGGCATATTCCTGAAATATGTGGACAGCTCGGTCCCCTTGAATCGGGTGGATGAAGCCATTCCTTGCGGACGGCGTTGCACGCCATCTTTGCATTGCCTGGTGCAAGCGTGGTCAAAAGGAGGGGCGCAGGCACGTGGAAGCTCCAAGCTCAAGGCAAGCGGAGGAGAGGAGATGTTTGGAGCATATGCAGCCCACTGGGCTAGCGCCGACGATAAGAGGAGTGGGTCCAATTACCTCCTCTGGCCACATGAGAACTCTGGTGGGGCAGGTTGAGCATCTCTGGTGGTGGCAATGCCGAGATCTCTGCATGAGATCTTGGGCGAATGGGTTGGCCAAGCTCTTGGGCGGTGGTAGTGCCCAGCTGTTGGGCACCGGAGCTGTGAGATGTTGAGCGACTGTGGTACAAAATCTTGGGAATCATGCTTTGCTCACCTGAAGAAGACAACAAGAACAGGTGTAGAGACAATGGATGGTGCGGCCATGGATTATTGTGTCTAATGGAGTTAAAACTCCAGCGGGTTCCATCCCACCATATCCTTCGAACCAAACAAAAATTGGAATGAACCTTTCTGTCCAACCAAACAAGATCCGGGTCAATCCCGTCCAAAAAATAGGGACATGACCATTCCATCCCACTCCGTCCCCAAACCAGAAGTAACCTAACTAGCTTTTGTGGAAGATTTTTATTATGATTTAGGTGTAAGATTTTTCTGCAGGCAATTTCATTATTAAGTGCTATGGGCATATTAGTGCCATATTGAGTCCTGAAATGACTTTGATTGATACAAAGATTTTACGATCCAACCATTATAGTGTAGGTTATCTTGAATGTTAGTCTTAAATTTATTATGATTTGCACATGTTGGAAATTGGCATGAAGAAATTAATAGCACACACTATCAAATATAAAAAGAACAATGAAAATTATCTTGTAGTGTCTCTTCAATGCTAAAAACTTACAATAAGAACCCTATGTTGGTTTTACAAAACAAAATTCACATGTTTACTGCAGTTCTTTGATCATGGTCTGCTTGACGTGTGTCATTTTTTCATGACAGGAATATTGTATCAACAGTTAATTTGGATTGTAAACTTGACCTCAAAGCAATAGCTTTGCAAGCACGAAATGCGGAGTATAACCCCAAGGTATAGTGATTACCTCAAAGCAATGGCTTTGCACGGTATTTACTTGTTGTTTTTATCTAGTGGAAGATTTATGGACATATAAAGTATGTTGATCCTTTGTAATGATGTACAATCTTGTCCATGAGTTCAAATAGCTTTGTGCTAATAACTAATGGATGGCCTGGGATATGAGATGTGCACGGTTAGTTTCAAACCAGATGGATGCTCATATCCTGCTTGTCCTGTGAATAACCACAATATTCTTTGACAATCAAGTTCTAAATTTTTAGCTTATATATGACTTGTTTGCTCTTTTAGGCATTCTATTGAATGCAATCTTTCTCAGTTATGATGATACAATGTAGCAACCTGAATTTTGCTAAGTTTTCTGTCATTATATTTCGTATTTGACTCTTTTATCTGTAAACAGCGTTTTGCTGCAGTCATCATGAGAATAAGGGAACCCAAAACCACAGCACTGATATTTGCATCGGGTAAAATGGTATGTCATCAACATCTTTTGTCTTATACTGTCAATTTTCAAGGATTTTGCATGTTTTTGATGTAAACAGATTTGATCTTTTTTTTGACATGTTTTGTTGCCTTGGTGCTGTCCTGTCAAAAGATAGAAAGGCTAATCTGTTTGTTTTTTCTGTGTCCTAATCTACCTCTCTCAATCATCAAATATTGGAGAATAAAGTTCTTACCCTCTCTAGCCTACCCTAGGCAAATCTATTTTCCCTTACCAGATGATATATCTCGGTGGGTTTTTACTTGGGATTTATTTGGATCAATAGTCAGTATTGTAGACTTTCTTGGTTGTCATATTGAATATTAATTAAATGCATTGATGTGTCAATACTTTTCTTCCAAATGAAGAAAGTTTACTAGAACTGCATTTCTTTCATATAGAACTACAATCTTGTATCAATCCATCATAAGTGTTCTAGTGCTGAAGCAAGCAACCGATAATTTTCTATCACCAGGTATGTACTGGAGCAAAGAGCGAACAGCAATCTAAGCTTGCAGCAAGAAAGGTGCCATATGGCTTGCTACCATTTTATTTAAGTTGGATCTAGTTTACTGAGAGCTTTGGAATTCTAACCCCTGTCTGTATTTCCAGTATGCTCGTATTATTCAGAAACTTGGTTTTCCTGCTAAATTTAAGGTAACTATTTTCATACTTGTGTACATTGACCTGTACTTTGAACAATTTGTACATCAGTTGCTAAGTTACTGTTCTATGCCAGGACTTTAAGATTCAGAATATTGTTGGCTCTTGTGATGTCAAGTTTCCAATTAGGCTTGAGGGCCTTGCATATTCTCATGGTGCCTTCTCAAGTGTATGTCCAATGATGGCTTATTTTAACATCACAGTAATTCTTTTACCCTTTTTTGTCTGCATTCTTTGGATAATGACATTTTTAATTTGTTTTACAGTACGAACCAGAACTCTTTCCTGGCCTTATCTATCGGATGAAACAACCAAAGATTGTTCTTTTAATTTTTGTTTCAGGCAAGATTGTTTTGACTGGAGCAAAGGTTAGTTGTCATTTCGTGCTCATGCTTAATTATACTGCGATTAGCTTATCTTTCTCCTTAATTTCATAGTCGATTGTTTGTAGGTGAGAGAGGAGACCTACACTGCCTTCGAAAACATCTATCCTGTACTGACAGAGTTTAGAAAAGTTCAGCAATGGTATGTAGTTCTTTTTATCATGCTTCAATCATAGCGCATGCATGACTCTTCCTGCAATTGAGATTCTCTTGTTCTGTTGACTATGTTCACTATGTCTTGTACTCATTTTTGGAACATGTGTGGGACTGGGCACCTATATGTTATTTGTTGTTAGACTTGATAGTAAAATGTTGGAATCATGTTTTCTACTGTGTTTTCGAAACAAACTTTTATTATGGTATTCTAGGTATTCAAATCAGATGTCATGGCATGTTAATTCCTGTAATGTGGGATAATTCCTTCTCTCTTTAAGCCCCTTTTGGAATGTGGGATCCCCCTGTTTCCTGTGTTTTCCTGTGAAAATGGACCGATTCCCTTGGAATTGTACATGATTTCTGTGAAATTTCTGTATTCCAAATGGACCGTTTATATTGTTTATAACTCGTGTCGGTGTGTGCAGTACTAGAATTAATTATTTAAAACTAATCTTTTCCTTCTGGTGCCCTCTTTGCAGATGACCCAAGTGAAGGTCACGTTCTTCTAATTACAAGCATCCTTGAGGTTTTTTGTGTGACCATAAATTCTAACTGTACATAAAAAGTCTGGCGGAACTTATAGCATCCTGTAATTTCTGTGAGCCTCGGTGTGTCATGGTTGGGTGGGTTTGTTGTGGTAGCTGGTGGACTTGTCAAATTACTTCAGTTTGAGTAGTTTGTGTCCCATGTGGTTAACTTGAGTGCTAACAAGAGTAGATAAATTTTGCCCTACTTTGTCTTTGAGACACGAGTCTATTAAAGTCTTTTCTGAGTATCTTTCAGTGCTGTGCGATGATGAAAAGACTGGCACTGTAGGTAACTGGGGCAATGTACTGACTACTGACGGGATTGTGTGAGTGTGACTGGTTGTAAGTTATCTGTTGTATTTGAGATGCTGTATCGTAGAGGACACCGGGAATAATCTTGTTGGTTATTATCACCGTATGGAGGAACCGGTCGACTGACCACGCAGTAGACATGTTTCTGTATCCAAATGTTCCTGCACTTGTGGTTTTTAACTTTTTCGATGTTGTTGTATGCTAGGATGAATAATTTGAATTGTACGTACTGTATAAGAATGCCTATTACTGTGTCTTTCCAGATTGCTAGGCGAACGAGCTGTCTCGTATCGCATGGAACTTTGTTTACCGCTCTTCGGTGTTTACCTCAATCGAAAACATTATTAGTGTTGCCAACTTGTTGGTTGTGGATACCCAGCCGTTGCAGTGTCAGCTGCCAGGTTATCTGCAAATGATTGAATGTTAAACGCTCACTAAACGAATTAGGTGTATCCCACTGATAAAGCTAGGTCTCGAGTGTCGCATTCAGTTCAGAGGCGATGCAATGTAAACTGGGTGACCAGGGCCTCGAACCCAACTCTGGAGACTTTCGACAAGTTTACACTTTGCAGAAAACAAAACATAATAGCGACGGTGCTACTTCCCACTTTCAGCTAAATATTGTTTTTTATGCATGTACAATATCAAAATTACAATTATGCACCATCGTCCTAATAGTAGCCGTACACTAGCACTAGACCAGAGAGTTAACCGGAGCAGCAACAATTAATCCGCACTCAACATCACGTTGCGCCGGCGCAAGGCGTCAACCGGCACCGGCAGCACCTGCCGCTGCCCTCCGGTGCGCAGCGAAAGCGATCGATCGATGCAGCGGCAGCCAGCAGAGGCCAGCACAGGAGCTGATGCATGCGTACGTGACGCAACGCCGCCGGCCTTTCTTGTCGGTTTGTCAATAGTTTAGGCTCAAAAGATTCGTCTCACAAATGACAGATAAACTATGTAACTAGTTATTTTTTTTATCTATATTTAGTGCATCATGTATGTACCGCAAAATTTAATGTAATAAAGAATGTGAAAATTTTTATAAAATATTTTAGAAAGTAAACAAGACCCTGGCTCCCCGCGTCAATGCGACCGGCCGGCCCCGCCGAAGTACTGCGCGCCCAGCTCGTATCTGTTGAAGTCGGAGGCGCCGCCGCCGTGATGCTGGCCGCCGGGACCGGGAGGAGCCGCCGCCGCCGGGGCGCCGTGCTGGTGCGCGCCCTCGTAGACGATGCGGAGGTCGCCGCTGGGGTCCCGCGGGTGCCACTCCACCTTCTTCTTGGCGCCGCACAGCTTGTGCCGACACCGGAAGTAGCTCCTGCGCCATTGTTGGATTTGGATCACACACATGCATCATGGACCACCCCACGTACGGTATCATCAGTTGGCATGCAATGCAAAACACACTTGTGCAGTTTGCTCATCAAGTCATCATCAGGGCTTTTTATTTGGTTGACCGTTATCAATAATATAATAAAGCGAGGATATTATTCTTCCGTTGATTCTTCTTCGAAAGATAAGATCTGGCAGCAAAGCATTGCACGTATGCATATATGCACGGGGACGGCGGGCAACCCATACATTCCATTATACCAGTGTTCGATCGATGGGCGGCGTCACATCGACTCAATTAATTAATAAAACGATTTGATGCACAGGAACGAAGATGAACAAGTCAACAAGCTTGGTCAACGTCGAGCTATTGATTAATCCGATGTACACGCGTATGGCGGGAAACGATTTCACCACGAAAAAATGGTATATGTGATCAAGTTTGCACTAGCTTTATGTGAGAGCTCGAGATCAATCTCGATGCAAAAAATGCTACGTATGCATGTTGGATCGAACGGAGCAAGTACCTGATTTTCTGGATGTTCTTGATGAACTTCTGGCCGTACTTCTTCCACTCGTACCCGTCCTCGGGCATCACCAGCTGCCTGCCGTAGCCGGCCTCTGCCGCCGCCGCCGCCGCCGCCTCGTCCTCCTCCCTTTGGTTTCTCTCTCCTCCTCCTCCGCTGCCTCTGCGTGCATCACTACACAGTTAGTTTTTGTGCCAAGGAACATTAGAACACGCATAACAACAACCTGCAAACTTAATAAGCTGATCTGTATATAGCAGCTATGACTAGCAGGATCAGCTTATCTGTTGTGGACGGAGGACAATATATGTTGCTACATGAAAATTTGACAAAAACATGATGAACCATACATGCATGCATGAGAACCAAAGCTGGTTTAAGGCAAACGCATCAAACACAGCGTAGAGAGAGAGAGAGAGAGAGAGAGAGAGAGAGAGAGAGAGAGAGAGAGAGAGAGAGAGAGAGATGCATACATTGCGCCGGGCTGTGAGCTTGAATCCATGGACGCCGCCAGTGACCGTACGTCTACAACGTCCTGTGCTCTACTGCTGCTCCCATGTTATCGCAAAGTTTAATGAATGAAACATGTAGATGAGAGGGAGAGAGATTGAAAGTAGTGACGAAGCTCTTTGGGTGTGGTATATTTATTATCAGGGCTTATTAGTCAATCGAATGGAAGCTTCTCTGATGCGACGACGTTAACATCGTCAAGACGAAGACGAATCAGTAAATTTTTGGGTTCACATGCTGTCCTACCCAACTTCGACACTACTGGTTTTGACTGAACCAGAAAATCACTGTGATCTCATCATCTCCTTTATATGGAGGAATATGGATATTTCTTTTTGCGTACAACACTAATCTCCGCAACAAGAAGTTACTGTTGGATATTACTCCCTTCAGTCACTAATAATAGAACAATGTTTTCAGGTTTCATCATGTAGTCAGGCATTTTAATCTTTGGTTCTAAATCAATTCTTTTGTGTATCGAGTTTTGATATTTGGAAAATGACATCAAGAGGTAGACTTTTCTAGAGAGAGGCAACATGTTCTTTTATAGATATATATTATTACACAAATAATATTAGTTACTATTTTGTGTTAGAGGTGTTGAAGAAACATCATTATTTGTACTTGAGATAGTACACTATTTCCTTTTACTAAATACTAGGGGTGAGAACAGATGTGGATTCATGTATTTGTCCACCTTGTTTTCACATTTTGCAGGGAAAGATGGTAATGAGACAACAATGAGAAGTTTAATATGAAAGCCTAACGAAAATAATTTTATATACATATCTGAATCCCTGTAAGGGCTTGTTTGGTTGAAGGTATTAGAGTTTAACAAGTATTGTAATATTTTTATTTTATTTGGCAATTAGTGTCCAATCATAGACTAATTAGGCTAAAAATACTTGTCTCATAAATTATTCTCTAGTTGTGTTTTTAATTTTATAAATAGTCTATATTTAGTACTCTATGTATGTGTTCAAATATTCGATGTGATGGAAGTTAAAGTTTACCGCGACGAACCAAACAGGCCTAAGATATGAAAGAGTAAAAGCATGTTTGGTTCCCGACCTTCACTTGCCATGCCACACTCAGGCATTGCGTGCCATAACTTTTTTTTATCGGTGTTTAGTTGGTGAAGAGTGCTAGGCAGGCACAGAATACAACACATCAGATTCATTAGAGGCCTATTTGGTTGTCCAGTTCCAAACTGGCTCTTGGGATGCAGGCTTAAGGTGTTTGGTTACCTAAAGTGCTACCAGGGTTAGGCCCATAGTGCATGCAACCATCTCAGGCTCATGGGAAATGGATTCTAAAATCATTTTTAGCCAACACATGGTTGTGTGGAGCCAAAACAGAGCGTGTGCCTGTACACGTGAGAGAGCACTGGTGCCAAGCCAAAGACCAACCAAACAATATCTTTTCGAGACATGGCTGGAGTGGCTCAAAACAAAAAGCAAAACCAAACAAGTGCAGGTGCATGCACCAGACCAGGCTGTGGCTAGCCTGTCTCTCCCTCTAGATGCGGTGTAGCCTAGGTGAGAAGAGAACCAAACAGACCTCAGCACATCTGAGTTGACCAAACAGACTTTGGACTAACTAGACTTAAAAAATTCGTCTTGCAAATTACAGATAAACTATGCAATTAATTTTTATTTTATCTATATTTAGTGTTACATACATGTACCGTAAAATTTGATGTGACGGTAAATCTTGAAAAATTTTGGGAACTAAACAAATTTTATAATACACCAATTTTATAAGGACGAATATACAAATTTCAAGCAAAGGGAAACTTTATGCCGATCAAATTCAAACATGAAAGCACGCTCTGCGATCGTCCTAAACCCCTGGATGGCCGTTAGCGGGGCGGGGGCCGCGCCAGGTCGCGGCTGGAGCCGTGACTGACGTCACTTGTCCTACGTCAGCAACCGTTCCCTCGTTGCGTGGTCTTGTTCCAAGAAGCTGCTGCCTCTTTTCTTTTACCCTTCAGCCAGCGCTAGCTAGGTAATATTTGGCGTACGCTTCCAGCATCATGCCTGTGCAGTTAATGGGTTTTTTTTTTTGCATCGTGCGGTACTACCTTTATCTCTAAATAATTTATTAGAAAATACGTGTAACACTTTTATCTCTAAATAAATTTATTAAAAAAACTAGATTCAAATATCTATCAAATAATACTAATTATGTATCTTAAATATTAACATTTTATAATATAGATTTAGTTAAAATTATTTCTCGAGAAGCGAAAACGACAAACATTTAGAAACAGAGCGAGTAGTAGTCTCCATGTGAATGTGAACTCCGACCTTCTTAAATATTAATATATGTTTAGTGGAGCATTTGAACGGATGGACATACTGCTTGATCAAATTAAGGCTACAATTCTGAATGACTCACAGTTCCATGCACGTGTGGAAGACAAACTAATTGAACCGTGTGATCCATGCACGTTGGTGGGTGTAGTAGGCGTATATAGTACTATCAGTTCATTCGTCTTATTGTTGGAGACGATCCAACAAACCGTGATCCATGCACGTGTCAAATTAAATCCTGGCGAGATCTCGATCGTGTAGTTTGTTTTGTTTATTATATGGGTGCCGGAGGAAGAAGGACTCTTTTGGTAGATCTCTCCTGCCTGCCTGCATGCCAAAGTAGCTAGGACGAGATCGACTGCAAGATGACCACGCATTCGATCGATCGGAGACAGCTGATCTGGTCGATCTCTCCTATCTGAATTTTGATATATACGGGCCGGGGGGGGGTGGACGTGTGTGTGCTCAAGTCTTTTTTGTTTGGCAGCAATAATCCTGCCAAACATGCATTATATTCTTCGGATCGGAGTCGGAGACAGCTGAAACTGATGGGCCGGCGGGGGTACGTACAGTGCACGCA
>Ga0182004_10002311_pt1 | contig 14732 bp, 10 predicted proteins | sample Sormic07211540_1_FD_120479 | JGI IMG/M metagenome (GOLD analysis project Ga0182004, IMG submission 120479) | Endophyte microbial communities from Sorghum bicolor roots, Mead, Nebraska, USA - 072115-40_1 MetaG | ecosystem: Host-associated > Plants > Roots > Unclassified | place: USA: Nebraska...
CATTTTCTTCGAAGGAGTTAAGTTAGCTCACTAGGTTCTAAATGCATGCACATGAACAATGACACCTAGTGACACTTGATAACCGCTTAGCCAAAGAATTCCCCTCTTTATAGTACGGCTATCCATCCTAAATGTGATCACACCCTCTATGGTGTCTTGATCACCAAAACCAAAACCCTAAGCAATACCTTTGCCTTGATCTCAATAGAGTTTTGTTTTTCTCTTTCTTTTTTTCCAAGTTGAGCACTTGATCATCTTGTGGTCATCACCATCATCACTTGCTCCATCACTTAGCATGTACCAACTTCATTAAGTCTACACACACTTAGTATAGAGGTTAGTACTAGGGTTTCATCAATTATCCAAAACCAAACTAGGGCTTTCAACATCTCCTCTAAAGGAAAAACTCAACTTCCTATGTCAATCGCATGCACCTCCTTGTCAAGAACTCACCCCATATAGTCCCCTTGTCGAGAACTCACCCCATATAGTCTCGTTCTGAACTCCTCAAACTATCATACTTGTCACATCTCGTTCTGCTCAACATTGCTCTTTTTTTAGATTTACACAGTACAACGTTGATGCCACAACACACATGTATACTTACTCCTATGAACACATCTACACAAACCTACTCATATGAGCATATTCGTTGTGAAGTAAATGAATGCCCTCAATAGAATGGTTGTTCAGATTGAATTCATAGTTAAACAGGCCAAGGTGAAATTTGTTGTACTTTAGGGAGCTAGTGATGTTGGATGATAAGTTGGCAACGACAAGCTAGGTAGCAGCTTGTGCTATTGTGTTGTGGCACAATGCATTTGCTTTATCAGAGGGTTTATCTAGTAGTTTTAAAAGAAAAAAGAAAAAAAGAGAGGGTTTGTCTGGTGCTCTAATATCTGGATTTGGTGTCACCATAGGATATGTTGCCTTTTTTCTTCCAAAGAATGGATCTATTGTCTGATATGGAGTCCTCTTGCATAACTTAATATTGGTGAGAAATGCGAGATAGTACAGTTGACATGTCCGAACTATCTGTATCGAGGCGTTTTGTAGTATAGTATATCTGATAGCCAATCTTTGACCATGTTAAGCTAGTTCTATTTTAGTTTATTGCAATGTTCATGCACATGAGCATATTCTTGCTTACTAAGGAATGGAAAACTAGTTGAGCCTTGTTTAGTTTCCTAGGTGAAAAGTTTTTGGATACTCTAGCACTTTCATTTATCTTTGGCAATTATTGTCTAACCATGGACTAACTAGGTTTAAAAGATTCATCTCGCAAATTACAGGTAACTGTGCAATTAGTTAAAATTTTATCTATATTTAATGTTTCATGCATGTGTCATAAGATTTGAAGTGATGGGAAATCTTGAAATTTTTTTAGATTTTGGGTGGAACTAAACAATGCCTTGGTACATTTTTACCAATTAGAAAACCATTTTGCACAGACCTTTCCTTTATATTTTTTCTTAGGTAATTTTGATAGTTGAAAAATACTCCTATATGGAAAATATTAAAGAATCAGTGTTACTACTATCTGGCTCTCCCTTTTTTTTTGGGGGGGGGGGGGGGGGTTAGTTGAAACCACTAAAAAAAATCACAATTTGATCCTTTTTCGTGGGTTTGAGTTGAAATCATGAAAAATGTACCAACCCCATATGCATTTTTGTTAATTGCGTTAGGGTTGCATGAGGTTTGTCTCATGCTGTTTGGCATAGGAGTTCAAGCCTGCTTATGGAACCTTAGTTCAACTAAGAGAACTACGTGAGTAACCTGTGTGGATTGCCTTGCATCTTTAGAAAGCCAGAAGTCATTATTTTACTCATAATCATAAATATTTGGTTCCTTGTGAGATAGTAAAAGGACTACAGATTCCATTGGCACAGGAGTTTAAGACTTCTTATGGGACCTTAGTTTAACTGTGAGGACTAAAATAAATTTTGCGCTGTTGTATTCACCCTCGTAACTTGTAAGACAGCAAAAATATTTGTAGATTCGACAATCAGATGCATAAAATGGAGTGTGCTAGCTAGCATAAAGCAAGCGTGAATTAAGCATGACGTTCACTTATTTGAAAAGTCATAACTGAAAGTATTGTTTGTTGATTTATTATGAAAGTACTAAATATTTAACAGATTTAGCAGATAAACTTAAATGAACATGCTTGCCTAGATATGGTTTGCAGCCATGCGAGCTGCAGTGTTTACCTCAGCATCGGACGGGCGATGTGAGACCACCCTGTCTTGGTGGTATGCCACTTCCTTTGTGGCTAAGAAATTCGGCACGGGCCTATTTGGAAGGTAGCAAACCGAACCATCCTTGTTGACTTAGCTAAGGAACAATAGCTCCTGGTCCTTGTATTCAAATGCCTTGTCACCTTTTCGTTTTCCCTAAGTTATTATTATATTACAAACGAACTTAAAAAGAAGAGCAATAGAAATAACACCACGACAAATAGACACAAAAAATGCCTCACATATTTTTGACTATAAAATTACTGTTATATTTACATATATCTACCTGAAGCATTATAAAAAATAAACAAAAATTATTCTATATAGAAGAGGCAAAATTTTTTACCTCTGGTATTTTTTAATTTGATCTCCCTTGCTAATTATACCATGTTTAGGTTATGTACTCATTTCAAACTCCATCTGACAAAAAAAATTAGGACTCCTTATCCGTGTCACACAAGGTAAAGTATCATATCGCTATCCGGTATCCAGGCCGCACATGTATAGAACCAAATCTAGATTCTAGATCTATCCAAAACAGTCCCTCGTTAAAAAAAAATAATAAACAAGGTCAATCTATTAATTTTCCCTACAAAAGATTTTGTTACTAAATTGTTGATGCAATATTGATTACAAAAAGTTTATTTTCATTAAAATCTAAATCAATCAGTAGTACATGAACTAAATCTTGATCAGTTTGTTGTAGTTTGTTATCTAATCCAGTCTAAATAAATGTATTTTTGGAATCATCGATGATGACTGCCATGTAAAAAATCAAGAGAGGTCTCTCGTCATAATCGTCATCGCACAAATTAATTCTTGAGACGTCAACAAATAACTGCTTGCAGACTATAATAAAACATTTTATGGGTCTAAAAAAGTCACAAAATATTATGGATATCATAGTCATAGTAAAATTATATATTTCAAGTTTTATACAAAGGATAAATTATAAATAGAAATATGTCATTACCATTGTCCCTTCCCATTAAGGTTTGAAAGTTTTATTTTTCTTCCATTGCAACGCACGGGCATATTTTACTAGTATATAAAAAATAATAATAATATGTAAAGAACATCATTAGATTAATTTTGAAGTACATTTTCATAATACTTTTTAAGATATAAATGTTAATAAATCTGGTTAATTTCAGAATTAATTGGCTCCTCAAGGTTTATATTATTTTTGAATGAGTCAGAATTAATTGGCTCCTCAGGTCTTGTTTAGTTCCTAAAAAATTTTGTAAATTTTTTTAGATTTTCTATCACATCAAATTTTTAAATATATACATAGAGTATTAAATATAGATGAAATAAAAATTAATTATACAGTTCACCTATTATTTGTAGATAAATCTTTTAAGTTTTGTTAGTTTATAATTAAATAATATTTATCAAATATAAACAAGAGTGCACGTAATATTTTGAAACTAAACAAAGCCTCGAGGTCTCCGAAGTACCGGAGGACCTAAACGGAAAAAACGAAGGGACGGGCTGGAGGCTGGAGCTGGTAAAAGCCCGTCCTCCCCCGTGGTTTCGGTCACCTCCTCGCTTTCCTTCTTCACTTGGTATCTAACGCAATCAGCGGGGAACCCCAAACCCTAATCCTCTCCATCCGCGACGCCGGAGACAGCCGTGTCGGAGCTCGGTTCTCGGGGTTCTGCATCGATTCTGTTATCTAGGTTTCTCAGATGGGCGATCTCAAGGAGGTTTTCCGCTCCCTCCAAGAACTCTTCCCTCAGGTGCGTACGATCGGTTCTCGTCCGTGTCTCGCGTATAGCCTTTGAGATGTCATGTGTGAAGGGCTGCAAAATAAGTTTTTTTTCGTGAATGTATTTTTTTTGGTAGCTGAGGGTACTAGGGTAGGGTGACTAGCCCTAGGAGGCTAGGACACACATGGACTGGGTAAATACCGGTGGGATTAGGAGCTGCTAATTGCGGTGAGATTCGATTCGATTTTAGTGGTTTTGGAGGGATCGGATACGATTATTTGATGATTAGATCAAATTTAGGGGCTTTATCTGTTGGGTTCATGGGCAGCCTGAATTGCAATGTTTTTGCCGTTCCTGTCTGTTTTCCGAGGTCAAATTTGTGTGATACCGCTTTTCTGCAGGTTGATCATCGTATACTGAAGGCTATCGCAATTGAGCACCGTAAAGATGTTGATTCCGCGGTGGTTGCTGTCCTTGATGAAGTCATGCCATCCATGACTGGTTCGGCTGGAGCTTTGTCTACCCATCGAGAAGGGTTGCCATCTATGGATGATTCTGTTGGGAATTTGTTTGCTAATCGCAGCACATGTGAAGTGGGAAGTTCATCGTCTGCTGGTGAGTATGAAATCCAAACTTTTAGTCTTTTGCACCTTTTTTTTCCTTCCGATGTTTGGCCCCATTTGTACTCTAGTGTTAGCCTTAAAGGTGTTAGGATCCCTGGGATGTTTTTTTACATATATAGTGTATTTGTAGTACTGTAAAAATAAAGTAGTTGTGCTAAAGATATAGGGGGGGTGTTTGGGACTGCTCTGCTCCACGTTTTTTAGCTCCGCTCCACGTTTTTTAGCCAAATGGTTTCAGGTCCATGCACTTAGTTCGAGGAAAAAGGGTGGAGTTGTGAGAGCACCTAAAGAGGTACTCCACAAACTCTAGTTTTTTGTGGAGCTGCTCCACGGTGGAGTTTGTTGAGCAGTCCCAAACACCCCCATACTCCCTCCATTCTGTTTTACCCGGCGCGAGAGGCATGACACCAGATACCAAGATGACGTACTAGTTCAGCGATAGTAACCACCTTGCGGCATGCATGGAGTAACCACCTTGCGGCATGCAGGGATGTATTAACTCTCCGTTGCCTACCTGTTGCGCTTTTTTCTCTCCCACCCGAGTAATTAAATTATCCTTGATAACCCAGCTCGCCTCCTATTCTAGCAGAATTGAAAAATGGGTGTGCGCCTGGTAAAACGGAATGGAGGGAGTATTGATGATAGCTTGCATATTCTTCTGCACTGGCAGTATTTCCCATATATATATTTTAGTAATTATTACGAGGTTTACAATATGGTTGAAAGGTCCCCAAAGACACATGCATGAAATTGTGCCATTTGGCTCATTTACTACTGTACCAGTGGTGTTTAAACTTATTCAGTGCTCCTGTTACGTTATAGTAATTATGTAAGGCTGTTGAGGTTTTACTTTCTTGTGTGTGGGTAAATTTTATTTTGAACCACTCCGCACTCAAAAGCTTGGTTCAGTTTAGAGATGTTCTGTGCGTAGCCCTTTTTGTTCTTCATTGATCATAATCAACATTTCTTGACTTTGCAAACGGGCTTCTAGCTGAGTTGGTTAGGTGATTCTAGTAGCACTTCTCAGATCTTGGGTTTGACTCCCCGTTGGAGCGAATTTCAGGCTTGGCTTGGGTTGAATATACTGGGGAGGTCTGTTCCACAGTATTTCTTTCCAAAAAAAAAACATTTTCTTGAATTTACACTAACTGAGTTGGCTGTTGCCACAAATTAGGACATGATATACATATCGATGAGATTGATGTAAGTGTTCACTCTGCGCAACACACTTCTTCTGGGGAGGTCAAAACTTGCAAGCAAGAAAACATAAACATTGAATATGTGGGAAGAGTTGCATCAATCGAAGGGGTCAGTGAGCAACTAAATCTACATTCTGATCCTATCCCAAATGACGGTCAGCATGATTTGATTCCCAACCTTGATGTGCTATCTTCAAATACCAATCCAGAGAAACAGTTGGCTAACACAGATAATGAAGTTGGATACGGTGGATTGTCAAGTGAATGTTTTTCTCAACCACCGACAGGGGAAGACGGTGGTGATATCCCACAATCCCATGATCAAGATCCTAATAAGATTATTCCAGTTGGGGATTACTTCCCCCAGAACACTTCAATGAAGTTCTTCAGTGGTTATGAGGACATAAATTTTGATGATGACCTTTTGCCTCTTGGTTCTAATGATCAAATATCTTCTGGAATTTTGGGTACTGAAAAAGATTCTTTTGCACCTGTGCTGGATGTTCCTGGCCGAGATAAAGAAGAATCCTCAGTTGGGACTTCTGGATTTATAGAACAGAAGGACACCAGCAGTGTTGCAGATATGCTTCCTGATCTTAATTTGAATCATTTTGCTTCTACGGCTTCAGCTCACTCAAGCCATTCTGTTAGTATTGAGTCTCTTGAGGATTCTGTTGCTGATGCCAGAAGCAATAAGGTAACGTATTATGCTTGCTGTGCACTGGTCTTTTTATTATGCATAATGTAGATATTAATTTTCAACTGTACATTCTCTACCATGTCCCTGTCATGTGTGTGTGCCCACTAGCACTGGATATTAGTAGAACATTCATTTGGATTGATGGTGACTCCCTCTCTCTTTTTTTTATCTTGTTTGGCCTTCCCTGAGAAATAAAGCGAGTATATTGGACTAAAAAGTGCATGAAATACATGCCTAACCTATTTTTGTTTTGTAATTTTGTTATGTTTTTTGTGACAAGTATTTAGGACCAAATTTCACATATTTTTTTTTCATTATTTCTCTAAAACGCCACATGCTCATTTTTGAGTAAACATGCCAGATTCTCAAGCATAAAAGACCTGTACAACCACCATATTTACTAGCTGGGGGTTATTTGGTTGGTCACAAGTACACAAAACATGCACTAAGCATGTCCATTTTTACATAGAAGAGGATAGTGGTATTCTTCTGCACTAGGTTTAATAGATAGGTGTATCATCTTAGGATGAAAAGGGCACAAGATCACCACCCCTTAGATTGATGAGAGCCACTTCAAGCCATACTGGACATTAATCAGTATTCTGAGCCCTACCTAATTACATACTCCCTCCATTCCAAATTATAAGACACGTTGGCTTTTCTAGATACATAGCTTATACTATGCACTTAGATATACATAGTCAAAACAATGTATCTAGAAAAGCCAAAACATCCTATAATTTGGAATGGGGGGAGTATTTTATTTAAGCTGCTGTGCTACATTTTTCCAAAAGATTTTATGTCTTGAATCCTTTATTTGGTTTCCTATATTAGGATATGTTTCTTTCTCATATGAGCCTGAATTTTCTTAATAATGAGGACTGTTAATAGTTCCTCAAAAGTCAAAACTTCTATGCGAGCTATATTTCTCACTTTCTGACGCTTTCTCAAGTTTTAAACACCACTTTCTATGTACAATGTGCATTCCAATGATTAACTATCATATTGTTGTTGAGGTTGGTGGCTCATTCTTGTGCTTTTGATATAATGCAGAATGATCTGTTACCTTCTCTAGAGTTGGTTACAAAAATGATAGAGGATGTTGAGCTTCTTGAAGAAAAGGCTAAAGTAGCCAAGCATGAAGCATCTGTTGCTGAGACAGGCATTCTGACCAAAGTTGAGGAGCTCAGAGAAATGTTAACTCATGCAAAGGAAGCAAATGATATGGTCTTTCCCTCTGACTTAATATTTCATCAATCATCATCATTTTATAAAACATCTCGATCTGCCTAGGGTCATGGCACAGGTTATCTGACAATTTTTCTATCTACAGCATGCTGGCGAGGTTTTCGGTGAGAAAGCTATTTTAACCACAGAGGCACGTGAGCTTCAATCACGACTTCAGAGGCTTTCAGATGAGAGGAATAAATATCTGGTGATAATTGAAGAGGTATATTGTTTCTTTGGTGCTGGTATCACACTGGAGTTGACACAATAACTATCATCCTGCATAAACTAAAAGTTAATACTCTCTCTTTTCCAAATTATAAGTTGATTTGACTTTTTTTGGCACATCCAATTCTATGTATGTAGATATATATTATGTCTAGATACATAGCAAATTTGATGTACCAAAAAATTCAATGCAACTTATAATTTGGAATGGAGGGAGTAATAATCTTTAAAGTTTAAAGTGTGATATTGAAGAACTGCCACCTTTTAGTTTATATAGTTGGCATGTTTATTCGTCAATTTGGAAAACCTATATTTTTCTACTCTGGTTTAAGTTTTCATACCAAAACATGGAACTGTTGGTCTGTTCAGCTATGGTTTCCTTATTTTTCATATGCAGAATTGATTTTATTTGATCTGACTTGAATTATACTTTTTTTTTGATAACATCAATACTAAAACCTATAGTGGCCATGTAATTGATTGCATTACATTATAAAAGCTGAGTTGATGCTAAATTTGATATTTAAATTTAATTTATATAGATACGCCAAACTCTTGATGAAAGATTGGCTGCTGCACAACAAGAAATTGCAGCAGCTGAGAAAGAAAAGATTGAAAAGGAGGCTGCTGCTCAGGCACTACTTGATGAACAGGAAAAGACGATGAATTCTATTGTTGAAGAATCAAGAAAGCTGCAGATAGCAGCTGAGGAGAACCTGAAGGTATTATCTGCTTTCTTTATCCAGTATAATATGGGTTTTGAATTTTGACAATTTTATTTTATGTGTTTTTCCTTGTTTTTGTAATTTATAAAACATGCTGCCCGTGTATAATAGATCTTGATTTGCTCTATATATCTAATAATATACTCCTGTGTATAATGGATGATATACTCCTGAGGCGAGGAGTACAGTCACGTGTTATTGTCCACACATATAATAGGATATATAAATTTGCAGAACGATTTTTTTACAACAAACAATTGTTTACTGATGTTTATAATCAAATTGTTTGTACAGTTGAAGGAATTCTTGGTTGAGCGGGGGCAAATTGTTGATATGCTGCAGTAAGTTGTCATTCCATCTCAGCCACTTCAGTGCTGTTAAACTTTTCAATACTAGTCCTGTTCAAACTTTGAATTGTTTTATTTTTTATCTTTCAAAGATTCTCATGAGCATACCACTCCACGTATTAAGATGGATACCTGTTATAATAGTCATTCAGATACATAGGAACTGAAGCAAACATTAAAATAATTCTCATTTAACATTATTTTTTTATTCTTTTCAAGCCATGTCTTGTCTGCACTGTACAATAAAGTCCCACCCTGCCTGCTCAAATATGATTTAGAGCTATGATAGCAGTAGACAATCTTAAGTGTTTATGAACTCTAAATCTGCAACCAACCCTGTAATTCATGTCCTTGAAATCATTGCAGAGGTGAGATGGCCGTGATCTGTGAGGACGTTTCGTTGCTCAAGCGAGTGGTGGATGAGCGCCTATCATTGAGCAAGTTGCAGCGCTCAGCTATGTCGAGCCTCTCTTCTTCACTGCATTCTTCTCAACACAAGAGCTGGACTTCCTCGGATAGGACTACTGAAGCAATGGAGTCTCCAGATAAGCGCACCCTTGTTGAACCTGCAAGCCCAGTGTGCAAAGATCTGGATGGCGATGACGACGAGTGCACTGTGGAAGTGTCATATGGCAACGACACTGGTAAAGGTATCTTGAAGCGCGTGAATTCCAAGGAGGACGGTGATGGATGGGAGCTTTGCTGAAGATGTTCAGGAATAGCGGCCTTGCCAGATGATGCTGAACTGCTGAAGCATAGAAAATATGAACTAGCAATAATGGTGTATAAACGTTTTACTAGTCCGGTGCTAATCTAGTCGTTTTCATATGAAATCGGCGAACTGTCGTGGAACTGAGTCACTGGCTCACCGCAGCAGTATGTGAGATGAGTCCAACTGCAGCTTGATGTGGTATATATAAAAGTGAACATTTCAGCTGCCTCTGCTGCCGAAATTTTAAGTTGTTTCTAATCTTGTTCCATGTTAAATATCTCTGATTTTTACTATGTTTTTTAATAAATATTAAAACATCTATATAGTAACAAATACACTATCGATACTTGCATGGTGGATTTAATGAAACTAATTTGACTATGTAGATGGTGGTGACTATTGTCAGAAATGGTGTGAGCAGATTCATCCACATTAGAAGGATATTCACCACCTTACTAAATAATGCCTGCATATTTTGTATTTCTAAAATTTATGCGTAGGAGACTGCCTATGGTGGCGTCAATGTGTCAAAAGTAACTTTCTACCACTGCTGTAGCAAATTGAGCCTTGTTTAGTTCATCCCCTAAACTTTACTTCCTATCTCATCAAATGTTTGGATATAGACTAAAAAAAATAACTAACTGTACAAATTGACTATTATATGAGATAAATCTTTTAAGCTGAGTTAGTCTATAATTTGATAATATGGTATTTACAGTAAAGCTGTAATAAACAAGTAATATTGATAGATTAATTAGGTTTAATAAATTCGTCTTGTGAAGCATTAAAGATCTCTATAATTTGTTTTATTATTACTTTGGTCGATAATCTCTGGTTGCACTGTTGCATTGATAAGTTATTATGACTTGAGCTCACAAGAAGCTTCGGATGTCCAAAGCGGTTGGACGCAGCCTTCCGAGTTCTGATTCTGACGCGGTGGCGCCGCCCTAGACGAAGGCAATTGGGTCGCGTTCGCGTGTGGCCTTGCGGGTCGCGACTCTCGAAAGAGCAGCAGACGCGCAACGCAGACACGCTTGCGTTGCGTTGTGTGTGTTTTGATAAGGACGCTCGCGTCGTGGTAGGCCAAGGTCTTGTTTAGTTTCGACCGTAGCACTTTCGTTTATTTATGATAAATATTATTTAATTATAGACTAACTAGAATGAAAAGATTCGTCTCGTGATTTACAGCTAAACTGTGTAATTAGTTTTTTTATCTATATTTAATGTTTGTGCCATAAGATTCGATGTGACGGAGAATCTTGAAAGCTTTTTGATTTTCAGGGTAAACTAAACAAGGCCAAGGCCCAAAGGGTCGAGAAGGGAGCGGAGAAACGACAAGCCGATCTCCGCGTCGGGCTCCCTTTGTCATCACCCACCGCCCGATCCCAAAGCGCTGACGGCTCTGATGGGATCACGCGTCGCTGTCCCCCTCCACTCCAACCTGCCCCCACCACCCGGTTCCCCCTTCGCTTTCCTTCCTCCCCCACCAGTCCCCACCCGCGCCCACCACCGTCCGAAGCAAAGCGAGCACGAGGCAGCACAAGCGCAGAGCGCAGAGCAGCCAAGCGCCACACGCCGACGCCGAACCAACCAACCAACCAGCTGGTAGTAGTAGTAGGTTCTCGCCCTTCGCCGCGATGCCTCGCTGCGCGGTCGTCGTCCTCTTCGCCGCGGTGCTCCTCGCGGCCTCCGCCGCCGCGGTCTCCGGGTTCCACCTCGGCGGGGACGAGAGCGGCCTCGTCAGGGGCGTGCTCGCCGCGCTCCGCGAGCGGGCCGAGGCCGAGGACGCCGCGCGCTTCGCCGTCGCCCACCACAACAAGAACCAGGTGCGTGCGTGCGTGCGTGTGCCCCTCCAGCCTCCCTCCTCGTCTCTCCTCTCCACCCTGTCGACACCAATTCCATCAGTGTGTCTGTGGACTCTCTGTGTACCATGGATATGAGATGAGTGAATCGCATTGACTTGCGAGGTGACGTCACCCAGTTAGGTCAATGAACCTCCACTCTCGAGTGGGGAAAAAAAGGTTTGGTCGATGAATTCGCTACCGGGCTTCAGTTGCATCAACTTCTAGGGGTCCCTAATAAACTTCGATTTGCTAGAGTTCAGTTTCGATTTCGAGATCTGATGTCTCAACTGTATGCGAAAACATATGATGAGCCAGAGCCGTTAGAAAAGTGGAAACGCATGCAGCGTCTAGCAATTGGGTCATTGTCTCATGTTATTCCAAGACTCGGAAAGTTGGGAGTGTTTTCTCATAGTAGGATGATCTCTCAATGGATCTACACCACGTCCACGCTGGGTTTCTTCTGAGTTCTGCATAACGGTTTGGAGAATTTTCTTGTACAGGGTGCTGCTTTGGAGTTTACAAGGGTGCTCAAATCTAAGCGGCAGGTGGTGACCGGGACCCTGCATGACCTGATACTGGAGGCAGCTGATGCTGGAAAAAAGAGTCTGTACAGAGCAAAGGTTTGGGTGAAGCCGTGGGAGGATTTCAAGTCTGTTGTGGAGTTTCGCCTTGTTGGAGACTCTGAATCTGAATCCGAGTCTTCTGTCACTTCTGATGTTAGCTCTGGGCAAGGTATTGTTGGTATCCAGTGTTTGGATAATATATATTTGTTGCTAATTATCCAACATGATCTACCGGGATTAATAAATAAACATGGTTTTTTATTGTTTTCAGCGATTGCCAAGCTCTCTCTTGAAGCAGACATTGCACAAGAGGAGGCTCACCTGCACACCATTGAGAATGATGGACTTTCCGGCGATTTCGCATCATCCTCTTAGGTATGATGTCATCTATTTTCATCTTCTTGTGCAACGGGTGTCATTTCTTGTCTCTTGCTATTTGGTTAACCGACCTATGACCACACGAGTCAAGGACAGGCTGCCAGTGATGCTAATGAATGTAACCATGTTATTGTTTTGATCTTTCATGGGTATCTTGTATAGTAGTGTCTCAGTACATGATGCAAACTAAACTATGTTTGTATAGTTGCTTTTATCTTTGTCATGCTATTGTGGAACTAAGAAGTATCTAATGCTGATGTGGGACCTTATTGTTGGCATCTGTTGGGATTTAGTTATGTCGTTTTTTATGGAAACCCAAAAGGCCTTGATTAAAATGACACTCTTCAAGTAGTCATGTGACGCAGTCTGGTACTGGTGCTTTGGGTCCATATCAAACCGTGTGCTATCGGTAGAAAAATGCATACAATGTTTTGTTAAGAAACTAAATAGCAGGAAGCACACATTAACGCCAGACACTGCCCCAAGAGAAATATTTGCATCATGCAGTGCTTTTAGCTTTTGTCTGCAACTATTTATATAATTCACACAAAGTATTTGTGTATCTTGTAATTCTATGTGAAAAAACAGTGGCATAGCTCAGGAATCTAGTTCATAATCGGATTCTTTTCAGGAACCATATAATATCCAATGCTCCGATGAACAATATCTGTATCCTTATATGTGGTGTGCTGTGGTTGCATCAGTCTTCAGAAAATAACTTTCTTTTTGAGGACCAACTGGACTCTGTATCTCTGTCTGTTTATTTGCTTTCTGATGCATACATCACAAATTGGTATTTAAAACTTGCGATCCAAGTTACTTGATATTAGATCACTGTTTTCTTTGATGTATTAATGTGAGTACTCTAGCAAAGAAAACCCCATCTTTAGTTTTCTCATGTCCATACTATTCTATTACCAGTTTCTTCATTTTGCTTTTTTGGTTCTATAATGCAGCATTCTGCAAACACAATGTGATTTAAGTTTTGACTCGTCCCTCATTTTCAGACATACTTGGTGTGACTAGGATTCCAGGCAAGGATGGAAAGCGTGAAGGTTTTAAATGAAGTTTTAGGTATTTAGAATGCTATATCGTAGATTGCTGTCAAGCTGAAATGCTTTGCCTTGTTTACTGGAATATGTATATTTCGTTTGTAACGTGGGAGCATAGAACTGTATGTTTCGGTTTTTTGCACTGTCCATTTCCGTGTCTGTATATAAGGAGGTTCTGTCTGTGTACGGCAGAGTACTTCAACTGCATATATATATATATATATGTAATGCAAAATTGTCGTCTGGTTTCAAGTAAATTTCTATCCAACAAGACGAAATTGCTGTTTCAAAATTCGGTCACTAGACTAGATGGCTGACAGCTGTCCAGTACGTATCATTTGGGAATACAGCCGAGTGCCGCTCGCCTAGCATTCTGGTACATACCAGGAATCTTTGCACCGTATGAAGTTCTTACAAAAACTCGTGGTTTCCAGCCTTTGTACATATAGGCCTATTGAGGCCTTGTTTAGTTTCAACATGAAAAGTATTTGGGTTCACGTTAAATATGTTGGCACATATTTGAAGTACTAAACATAGATTAATAAAAAAAATAACATAGCTCACCTGAAAACTGTGAGACTAATTTATTAAGTCTAATTAATCCGCCATTAACACATTGTAGCAGTTATGACTAATCATGAACTAATTAGGCTTAAAAGATTCGTCTCACGATTTACAATCAACTATGCAATTAGTTTTTTGTTTTCGTCTATATTTAATGTTTAATGCATGTTTTTAAAGATTCGATGTGATAGATGAAAAATTTTTAGGTGGGAAATTATAAACAAAGCCTGAGATGTGGTACCTGCTAAAATTAGCTATGTCGTCCCAGCTAATAGTTCAAAATAAACTACTACATTAAATTGAAGTTGTGTCGGACTTTTAAGATGCATTTATTTGCTACGTATCTAAATATATATTATATCTAGATATATATTAAAAAAAAATTTAGAAAAGAAAATAAAATGGCTTATAATTTGAAATGGAAGAAGTATTTGACGAATAAAATATTAATTAGCACTATTTAGCTAACAGTCTACTCCCTCCGTCCCAGAAAGAATCAATTCCTAAGATCCGTGCCAGTCAAACTTTTTAAAGTTTGACTAACTTTATAGAAAAGAGTAACAACATCTATAATATAAAATACACATTATATGAAAATATATTCTATGATGAATCTAATAA
>Ga0182004_10002312_pt1 | contig 14729 bp, 13 predicted proteins | sample Sormic07211540_1_FD_120479 | JGI IMG/M metagenome (GOLD analysis project Ga0182004, IMG submission 120479) | Endophyte microbial communities from Sorghum bicolor roots, Mead, Nebraska, USA - 072115-40_1 MetaG | ecosystem: Host-associated > Plants > Roots > Unclassified | place: USA: Nebraska...
ACGTCACGGTTGCATCATCAGAACGCAGAAATTTCACCTGAAGTCAATCGAGATAATAAATGAAGGGAGCAGAAATTGAGGGCCAAGAATCAAGCTTGGACCTAGCTAGCGTGTACGTAAACGCTATCAGCAGCAGTTAATACTGTCGCGTACATTAGCTAAGCTTGACAGCCTGTTGAGAGACCAACCGCGGCGTCCAATATGGCTATAATGAAGAAGGCCCGGTTTAATATATCGGATCACGTCAGGATGCCTCCATGACAGTATTAGTATCTCACAGTCACCACCAACAACCATGACCGTGACTGGCAAAGGCTCTGGAAGCTGCATGTTATGGTTGGCTGGTGGCAGGTAAATAAAGGATGCAGCCTATTCGTTTGAGTTTATCAACCTAATATGTCATTCATCTCACAAGAAATCAACTTACAATATTTTCTATCATGGCTTATCAGCCAAACGTCATGTTTTTTTTACATCATTCTTCACCATTAATAATCCTACTAGTACGCAAAGGACTGCAGGGTGCAGGACCTGAAATTTTCAACCATGCAATTGGTTACTCACCGTCTCACCTTTTTTCAAGATGAATATTAGTTATTTCACACGCCAAACTCGTCGATCGCCTCTTGTAGTTGTCAAGCCAGACCATCTTTGCCTTTCGATCAACAGCAGAAGCAGGTTTTAAGGCGCTCTCGCTGTTTCCCTTTGCCTTCGCCTTTGCCCCTTCCCCGAAAATAGGAATATCAGGAGCACCGATGGCCGTCCCTGCATTTGTTGTTGGATCGATGAGTTGCGTTGCGTCGCGTCGTCTCGTGCCGGCGTGCAGGGCGAGCATTCATTCACACCATCCATGCGTCTCGTCTCTCACGTATCTTCGTTGTAAAGCAGCAGCCTCCCTGCCTGCCTCAATGATGGCCACCGGAGGCAAAGAAGAAGCAGCCGTGCCGCCGCTGGATTGGCGCGACGCGACGCCTGCTGCGGCACCTGCTCGACTGGTTGCCCGGGTCCCTTGGCGCCCAAAAAAGATCGGGGATCGGGGCCACGCAAGTCGCAACGCGAGGTGAGTTGACGCGTGCATGGATGTGATGACCTTCGTCTTCCCCTAGTGGCTTCACCCTCAAGCCATGTCTCTGCATTCATCATTTGCCACGGTTTCTGCTCCTCTTTCGGCCGCCGGCCTACAGATCCCAGCCATGCATGGTCTGCTTGTGCTTAGAGCAAGTATTATAGCAAGCTGTAAGGCAGCTAAATACTGAGGTGGAGGAGAGAGAAGAGGAGAGAGAGAGTAAAAGCGGACTATAAACTTACATCCGGTTTAGACAAAAAACTAAAAAAATCTGTGAGATAGATAAGTGGGCTATGTATTAATAGTCATGAAGTAACCATTATATAAATAAGCTGTAAGAAAACTATAAAAAAATCTTACAGCCAGCTGACTGTATTATAATACGATGCACGGTAGATCTCTAGCTCGAGGAAATGATGTGGTGGATCTTCTAGCGCATCGCAGGCTAGCTAAGAGTTCCTACTCCTCTTTGGTTTCCGAGGGGAATGGCCCAACTCTTGGAAGAGTAAGAAAAGTTGTATGGCCCAGCCATGGAAGAGCTAAGAGGCCTAATGCTAGCTAGCAAAACTCTACCAGCCCATCGCAGCCCAGCTTACACTTTCTAGGCCCGACGGATTTGTTCGTATGGGCCTGATCGGAAGCCTCGCACGGCCCACCAGATATACCACATCGCTGCAAACAAAAGTACAGTGGCAACGACGGACGGACGGAACGGACCTGACCAACACACGAGACACGACGAGACAATCATACGGATGCTGTCATCTTGTCCGCCACCTGCGACTGCGAGCTCGTTGCCAGCTCCGCTAGTTCACTCGCCGCGATGGCGCCCAACCACCAGCTCCGCCTCGCCACGGCTCTTCCTCTGCTGCTGGTTCTGCTTCTCCCCGCGGCTTCCCGCGCCAGGGACACCATCGCGCCGGGCCAGCCGCTCCGGGGGAACGACACGCTCGTCTCCTCCGGCGCCGGCAGCTTCGTGCTCGGCTTCTTCTCCCCGCTGGGCTCCAACAACACCTATGTCGGGATCTGGTACGCCAAGGTGCCCATCCGCACCGTCGTCTGGGTGGCCAACCGCGCCGCCCCCGTCCGCGGCGCCGCCACGGACAACGCCGGCGCCACGCTCTCCGTATCCAGCCAAGAATGCGCGCTCGCCGTCGCGGACGCCAACGCCACGGTGGTGTGGTCGTCGGCGTCGTCCCCGCGGCCCGCCGGATCCTCTGCGGCGTCGGGCGGCGGCTGCACGGCGCGGATCCGCGACGACGGCAACCTGGTGGTGACGGACCAGCGCGGGCGCGTGGTGTGGCAGGGGTTCGACCATCCCACCGACACGCTGCTCCCCGGGATGCGGCTCGGGGTGGACTTCGCGGCCGGGACGAACATGACGCTGACGGCGTGGGCGAGCCCGTCCGACCCGTCGCCGAGCCCCGTGGTGGCGGCGATGGACACGTCGGGGGACCCGGAGGTGTTCATCTGGAACGGCGGGACCAAGGTGTGGCGGTCGGGGCCATGGGACGGCGTGCAGTTCACGGGCGTCCCGGACACCATCACTTACAAGGGCATGGGCTTCAGCTTCCGCTTCGTCAACGACGGGCGCGAGGCCACCTACAGCTTCCAGGTCCGCGACGCCGGCATCGTCTCCCGGCTGGCGCTCAACAGCACGGCGGGGGGCATCATCGGCGGCGGTGGGCTGCTGCAGCGGTGGACGTGGCTGGAGTCCGCCGCCGCGTGGGGGCTCTACTGGTACGCGCCCAAGGACCAGTGCGACGCCGTGTCCCCGTGCGGACCCAACGGGGTGTGCGACACCAACAAGGTGCCCGCCTGCTCCTGCCTCCCCGGGTTCACGCCGCGGTCGCCGGCGTCGTGGGCGATGCGGGACGGCCGCGACGGCTGCGTCCGCGCCACGCCGCTCGACTGCGGCGGCAACGCCAACCGCAGCAGCAGCACCGACGGGTTCGCGCCGCTGCCGCACGCCAAGGTGCCCGACACGACGCGGGCGGTGGTGGACTACGGCTCCAGCCTGGACCAGTGCCGGCAGCGGTGCCTCAGGAACTGCTCCTGCACGGCGTACGCCAGCGCCAACCTCACCGGCGCGGCGGGCCACCGCGGCTGCGTCATGTGGACCGGCGGACTCGAGGACCTCCGCGTGTACCCGTCCTTCGGCCAGGATCTCTACTTCCGGCTCGCCGCCGCTGACCTCGGTACGTCTCGTCTACACACGTATGCATTGCATTGCATTGCATGCACGGTCTAGTATATTTCTACGTACAGTAATTTATTCTGTCCTGACGTTTCCGTACAAAGATGCACACGCTGGTTGGTGAGAACTTGTACACGTACGACCTTCATCCGTTCTGTCGTGCAATGATGCATTTTGGTTGGTGGTGAGTGGAAAACGTGGCACCAGCCTTCCTTGAGTTTACCACGATTTACCCTTTTTTACAGTACAAGTATATGTGGCGAAAAGCGCTAGTGTTATACCAACTAGCACCTGAGAAAACACTAGAGCTCGTTAGTATCTGTTCCGGGCCCATTCTTTAGTTAGTTCCTTGATTACTTTCAGTATCTGTAGTTCGTCCCCATCAGATCAAACAGTGACGAAGGAACATCAACATACTGTTCGCACGTCCCCTTCCAACAGTACCTGCTACGGCTAGGTACTAATTGGGAATTGGAAAGCATAATCCTGTGCCATCGACACCTAATGCAGATGACAATAGTGACTTGCCATTGGTAGGTCGTACAGCCATACGTTTGGCAAAAGTCTTCAGTTTGCGCACGACTGCACGAGACAATTCTGGAACAGAATCTCCAATCTCCAGTGACCTCGTTGTCGTTGCACACGTATCCGCAAAGTCCATCGTTGATGTATCAGGTAGAATGAGCACGAGCTATGCACAAAATCGACGTACACTGGGAGTGAGCTGGATGCAAGCTGAACTTTGCTATCTGAATGTGGTCAGATTCCAATTCCCAACAAAAATAATGTTAATTAAGGCAGGTCTCCAACACATTGGAGCTAGTGTACTCCTCCGAGTCGTGCACATCCGTGATCCATCCCCACCAACGTCACCTGATGTTCCAATCCAACAAACGCATGCAGGGTTAGGAATTAGGATAGACACATGACTAGTGGCTTTAGTGCTTTTACAGTGATGAAATAGATTCCGTTCCAATCAATTCTGGCCCCTCTTGAGAAGACTTCATGTTGGTGCGTGTCATAATCACGCACACACACAGTTCATAATCCACACTGCTGAACGTGCCAACACAGTAGTAGTGCTAGCTGCTACTGCATGACCATTCCAGCACATCCCTCGGCCCTTTCTGCCCGGAAGATATCAGCACGATATTTCCGTGTTGCAGCAGCGCAAGGCACGATCATGCCAACCATCTAACACGCGCGGCCATATCGGCATATCGCGTGGTGCACGAGGGCAAAGTTGGCCAGGGCCAAGAGCGATGGTGACCACTTGGTAAGGTTTCTAAGGGACCATGACACACAATAATGCCATAGCCAACGTATTTGTTAGACCAATGAGTCAGCAATGTCTAAATCAGTGCATGAGGTTGCTGTGTTAACCGCCAAACATGAGGAACGATAGAAATGTTTCGGGTCTCTTTCTTGTTTCTTCTCATTATGAGTCAATTAAACAAGGAAACACCCCAAGCTAAGAAAGGCAGAAAAGAGGAAACACCCTTCCTGCCATGGGGATAGGGACTAAAGTTTTTTTAGCTATATATTGTGAATGATATTCAAATTCAACTAGAGGAGAAACAAAAAACACTAGCCAAATTTTGCAATGCATGCTGCATGACTGAAAGAAAAATGCATTGGATTTATAAAGGATAAACCTGAAATCTTTGCTTCTCTGTTTGCTGCAAGCCTGCAGCTAAAAAAACTTGAGAAATTGCATTGTTGCTACTTTAGAAGTTATGCTTCCTGAAATAAACAAGAAAGTTGTTGCAATTAAGTACAGTACTGGTAACATCATGTATGTCCCCGTTTTCAACAGAAATTAAATCATCAAAGAACTTAGCTGAGCATGCATGGACACACCAGGAATAGATGTCGTATTCACACTTCACAGGCCAATAATTGCCCTGGAAGCTCACACAACACAAGTATGACTGTATGAGGTATGAAACCACCTTGAGTGGAAGACCTTTTTTCAATATCAAGCAATAAGTGGGCCAAAGTCCAGGAAACATCACATGCTGATGCTGACTCTCAAACATACTACTTAACTTTTTTTAGGAAATGAAAAAATCATAGCACTTAATTAACTGCACATGCTTTCCAGCAATATCATTATATCACAAGCCTAAGGGCTATATATAATAAGAAAACAAAATATCAGTGTCTTTTCCAGCAAATATATTGCCAGAATAAAAAGGGAGGAACTTTTTTGTTTGGTACTTAAGCTCATCTTTAACTATGAGCCTGTTTGGTACAGCTCCGCGCAGCTCCAGATCTCAAAAAACAGCTCCTCTCCATATTTTTTTAGCCAAACGGTCTAAGTTCTAGCAACTCCACCGCAGATCTGCTCCATGAAAAAGTGGATCTACCCCAACTCCCACCACTGCCACTGGTAAGTGGAAATTGACCGGTTCATTCCATTTTCTGTTTCATTCCGTAGCGCCCCCGAGGCTGGTCGCCACGCTGCCCTCTCCGCCCGCCGCGCCGTGCCCTCCCCAACCCGCGACTGCAGCTCCATGCGCGCACTGGCGGGGTAGGGAGCGGCGGACGGCGGCGCTCCACCCTAGCCCTGCCCGTGCAGGTCCGCCCCCGCGTGGACGGCGGCGCTCGGCTCCAGCGCGGACCACGCAGGTGTTGATGGGAGGAAGGGGATGAAACATAAGGCAGAGACTGACGTGTGAGCCCTAGATGAAAGTGAGACAAATGAGAGGAATAATGGAGCTGAAGCTCTACCAAACGTTTTACCGGAGTCTAGCTCTGTGGTAGAACTGCTATGTGGTGGAGCAGCAGCTCTAGAGCTGGTTTGACAGAGCTGGAGCTCTACTAAACAGGCCCTATATAGGCACTCCAGGACCCGTTTATAGAACAAGTGCTGCTATGTGCATCAACACATCTATCTGGACTTTTCTTTTCCAAAAAAGAACTAGGGTGATTAATGCTGCATGTAAATGGGTCTTATACAAGATCTATAACACTAAATGACAGAATATTAAGACCCATTAACTAGTCATGGCGAAATCTATGCAACTGTTTTAGTATGAAGGTGAATTTTTCAAGACAAGTGACTTGAGTGTTCAAGTCTTTTCCATTTTTCTTACACCAATAAAGAAGAACAGATAAAGAGGGATAAAGGAGCTGGGAGCAAGGGCTCTCTCTACTTGTGGATAAAAGCCATTTATGATATAACACGCATTACATCTATATCCACTAAAAAATTGAACTAATTCTGTGTGTTTCTTATTTAACATATGTGCATTAGATTGGGGAAAATGTTGTAATGTAATCAGTTTTAATAAGAACACACAGCAATTAGATTTATTCAATGGAACTCAAGAGAAGGAAATGAATCCCCTGGAAGGCTGCAACACAAAAAAATATCGAAGTTAAGTAGGATTAGAACCATATGCTCCAAATGAAAGAACACCAAGCAATAATAGCTACTCAACATACCTGGACAATTTGTTGCTGTCACAAAGAGTGTTGTTTCATTTACAACTAGCAGGTCAGGAATGGTCCATGTGAACTTAGATCAAAACTGTAGCAGAAAGTAGTACTCAAATCCAAAGTGAGCACTAGGTTCTGTCGTGTGGCAGGGCAGTGCTTTTTCTGGGGTCAAGATGGTACAGCAGTCCTCTTTGCTTTCTAACACCATCACACGATTTAAAGGCTCCGCACAGGTATTCCCCTGCCTCCTTCCAGCTGAATTGTTGGTACTGTGTACTTATTATTCTTAAACTACACATCAGCCCCCCCACCCCCCCGGCGTGTTGCATGAACATCGCAGCATCTGTTTCCATGTCTAACTTCTGCACTGTTGGTGCCATTATATTCGTAGATGGGTCCGTCTCTCAATTGCTAAAATTCACTGGTGTGCACCACATGGAACTGGACCCATTCCATAAGGCCAGCTCATCATCATGCAGATACTTTGGATGAGAATCACATAGTTGGACCAAGTGTGCCAACAGTGATAACACCCCGTATTCTCTTTCAAATGCAATATCATGAAGAACCCTTTTTGCCTATGAACATAGATTGTGAATCATATGCGAGGCATCCCATGTTCACGGTCCCGAGTAGGTGTACCCTCTGTGTTGCATGCTGTGTTCAGATTTCAACATACCTGGACCACAGATTTAAGATTTTGATAATTGGACAATATATGACAACCAACTGTAGTTGATCTTGATCCCATGGTATTCAATTATCAACAAGCAAAGGCTGCTTAAATTATTTGATGCAACAATGTGTTCCATCCATTGTTAAGATTTAAGAATGCTCTGCAGCAACCAGCGAGTGAGCACTTCAAATATTACGCACGATATATTAGATCTGGTCCATAAATTCTGTATCACGCAATACAAAAGATCTACTGGCCATAGACCTGGAATAATATTTCTAGATTCACTTGCCTCACTCTCAGTGTAGATATTCTAAACTGAAAAAATTATCATGAAGCTTTCATTCTTAGCAGTAGCAATATGCAATTCTACTCTGTTGGCAAATACTCTTTCACTCAGTAGCCCTATCAATGTTTACATATTTATCAGAAAATGTAATAGTCACAATCCATAATTAGCTTCAATGTAATTTCTAAGCAATATAGAAAATTGTAGGTATCGATAAACCTATGATTAAAATTATTATTTATGATTTGCTGTGCAGCTTCAATAGGCAAGTCAAAGAAAAAGGTCAGTATGGCGATTTCAGTTGTTGTGAGCATAACAGCTGCCCTGGCAGTTCTTCTAGCAATCACAGGGCTTTTGATTTGGAGAGCAAAGAAAACAAAAGCAAGAAAACCAGGTGACATACTATCACTACAGACTGTTGACATCCCCGAAAGGGATGACAAAACCTACATCAATGTAAACTTGTTGCTTGATGTAATTTTGACTCTGGTATTTTCATAGGATCAACCATATGGACAGCTAGTTCACGCAATAAGGATGGGAGTGAAGGTAAGGATCATGGGGATGACCTGGAGCTACCAGTATATGATTTTGAGACAATAGCAGCAGCCACGGAGGGTTTCTCAACTGAGAATAAGCTTGGTGAAGGCGGCTTTGGACCTGTATATAAGGTAAAGATCTTAACCTAAATAATAGTGTGTAGTGTACTTACATCTTAAACATTTAAAAACATTTTGAAATGGCACCAGGATGGCTCAGCTGCTGACAAATTTAACACCGGCATTTCAGCACGCACAATATTTTCAAGCATTTCCAAATAGATTGTTCTTTCGTGTAATGACGTATAAAAGACATCACTGCTAGTCCATAAAATAGGATGTGGCATTATTCTTTCCAAAAACAATTGTGGACTGAGTCTCACTACATGCCTAATTGGAAATGCATGACCACATAACTACAGGGTAAGCTTGAGGATGGACAAGAAATAGCTGTTAAAACACTTTCAAGAACATCAACACAGGGTCTTGAGGAATTCAAGAATGAGGTTTTGTTGATAGCTAAACTCCAGCATCGGAATCTTGTTCGACTAATTGGATGCAGCATTTCTGGACCAGAAAAGATACTTATATATGAATACATGGAAAACAAGAGCTTGGACTTCTTTATGTTTGGTATGCCCATAACCTTTCTGAGCGAAAAAAACCAAAACCTATCAACAAATAAATAACAAACTATCTTTGTTACCAGACACAACCAAGAGCAAGCTACTTGACTGGCAAACACGATACCGTATAATTGAGGGAATTGCTCGAGGTTTACTGTATCTTCACCAGGACTCGAGATATAGAATCATCCACAGAGATCTCAAGACAAGCAACATTCTTTTGGATAAGGATATGACTCCTAAAATTTCAGACTTCGGCATGGCTAGAATGTTTGGCAGTGATGACACAGAGATCAATACTCTCAGAGTAGTTGGCACATAGTAAGTAACTACAACAGACATTTCAATCAACTAATATTGTCTGCGCAACTTAATGTCCTAATGATAATGGCATTTACATGGTTTACAGTGGTTATATGGCTCCTGAATACGCAATGGATGGGGTGTTCTCGGTGAAATCAGATGTATTTAGCTTTGGTGTTATAGTGCTGGAAATCATTGCTGGTAAAAGGAACCGAGGTGTCTACAGCTACTCCGGCCACCTCAACCTTCTAGCACATGTGAGCATCCATCCAACTCAACAATTGTTCACAAGTAAAGACCACTGGATTTAACTTGACATCAAATTTGTATCTGTTTCTGAATATTTACCAGGCCTGGAGCTTATTGAATGGTGGGAATGGCTTAGATTTAGTCGACGAAAATCTGAATGGCTCCTACAACTCAGATGAAGTGTTAAAATGCCTCAAAGTTGGGCTTCTATGCGTGCAAGAGAACCCAGATGACCGTCCCCTGATGTCCCAGGTGTTGATGATGTTTGCCAGCACTGACACTGCCTCGTTGCCAACTCCCAAGCAGCCAGGCTTCGCTGCAAGAAGAGCTGCGGCTGAAGATACATCGTGGAGCAAGCCTGACTGCAGCATCGTGGACAGCATGACCATCACGATGGTTGAAGGTCGGTAGAAAGGTATGTCCTATATATCAGAGCACAACATGATACTGTAGAGTACTAGAGTGGAATCTCTGCTTTGTTATCTTGTTTGACAGATAACAAAAAAAATTAGAGTTTTGTGGGTTGTGATTGTTTATTTCTAGGAACGAATGTAATGTGCAAAAGATGTACAATTCATCCTAATATTGAAAAGAATATACAGATTGTATAGCAAAATGAAGGGCAACCTCAACTCACATTGCATTGCAGGCAGTGCGCCGGTGCCAAGAGACCAACAATCCGCTTATCCCCGTATCACCACTGATCTACATGAGAGGTTTTCGAAACTGCAAAACGACACTGACATTCGAGCGAATCCTCAGAACGGCATGATGATCTAAAACGTACGTCGGATGAGACACGCACCTCCGCTGCTCGCCTCCTCGCCTCGCGCCTCCGCACCCTGCTGCCCCGCAGCCGCAGGCACATGCCACATCCCTCTCCGATGTGCGCCCACATCATGCGTCCAATCACCAATCCCCCCAAACTCGCGCGCCCAAACCACTGGACAGTGGACACACCAATGGGCGACCACGGCGCCCAGCAACGGACCTCGCTCCTCGGCGCGCTGGACTGCTTGTCTGCTTGCCGCGGTGCGGCGGCGTGAGGCTGAGCAAGGTCGCCGGCGCAAAATCTGCAGAGGGCAGCCCAAAAGGCCGTTCAGATCGCCATGACTCGTTTCGGCTTTCCGTTTTCTTTTACGATAATTTCTGATTCCCTTTGGGCCGGAGACCCTGGGCTTCTCATAGACTCATCTAGCAGTCCGGGGACGCTGGGCTTTGGTCAAGGAATAGGATGGCCTGTTTCGGTAGAACAGCCTTTCCTTTTTCTTTTCTTTTTTTTAGCACTCACATCATCTCTTCCCTTGTACTCAGAATCTCAGATTGTTGTTATTCTAGATAAAATATTTAGAGCTTGTGAAAACATCTCTAGAAACCTAAAAAAAATATGTTTAGCTCTAGAAAAATGAGGAAAATGTTCAGAACCTAAAAGGAATTAAAAATATTCTACTCGGTATGTTGGATGCATAAACATGTTTAGAAAATGTTCAATGCATTCATGCTATGAATTCGTGATGGTTGTGTGTTAGGTTTTTCATCGTGAAAAGTTATCTAAAGATGCTTACATGTCAATTAGAATGTTTTAGGATTTTTTTTGTACTAGGTGAATTCCCCGTGCGTTGTTGCGGGATTTTTTTTAAAAATAAATTATTATATACATAGCGCTACTATACGGTATTTAGTCTATTATGTATGTACACATATGAATTTGACTTGCATGTATTTTATTGTATTAGATCTAGTAAAAAATTGCTAAGCTAATAAAACAATAACTAATATTTGGTTACATTATAGAGGAATTAATTGATGATGAAATAAATAATGTATGTACATGACTTGTATGTGAATATATTAAAGATTTAAAGTATTTCACATGATATAGATGACATGGTTATTTTTTATAATTAATATGGAATGACGTGGACTTAGTGGAGAATGATGTTGACATATTGCATGAAGAGATAAAATATTTAGTGGATCACTTAGTGGGGAATGATGTGGACACCTTGCATGAAGAGAGAATTCATCTAGTCGGGTTTAGCTTTATAAGAGTTATAGATTTGTTGGGATATCTTTTCCATTTTCATCGTGAGAAGTTTTCTAAACATGCTTACATATCGATTAGAATGTTTTAGTTTTTTTTGTATTTTTTGGATATTTTTCCATTTTTTGTAGAGGCAAATTTATTTTTTAAGCATATATAGATATTTTCTTGAGTTCTAAATATTTTATTGGATTTTTCATATCTCAATCTGCCTCTAGAACATTTAAATATAATAATAAAATTGGTACCAAAGTTCCATTAAAAATACAGCCTATCTATCCTATTACTCTACTTAAGTTGCTTGTATTGTTCATGTTGCTATTATTTTATTGTTCGTAGTTGCAACCATTTTAAATTGCTTTCATATTTAAATTGTCTTGTGTTATTTTAGGCTACAAGATCAGACAAAATTGCTTTCATATTTTCATTAATTAACATAAACTAGTTGATAAATTTTAGAGATTTAACACATTTTATTTTTTTTGAATTTAGAAAATAAAATTGTATAGACAAAACCAGCTTTGAAACCAATCAAAGGGTCAAATTTGGTTTTGATAGTTCGATGCTTAAACATATCTGATTTTAGAGATGGGTGAACAAAATCGGACTCGAGCAACAGTTCGATGGCCAAAGATAGATTCTTTTCTTAAGTAGTGAGTAGAAGAGTAGTTAAAAGTAATGTTCTTCAGAAGGTTATATATCGTTTGGCTGATAGTGCTGATTTATTGTAAGAGGAAAACACTACTGAATGACTGACAGATTTGACTAATAAACTCAAGCAAATAAGTTGATTAATGTGGTCGATGAAGCCTCAAGGAGTACTAGCTTGTTATTCTTGATTGGCACATCTCCCTCCTGTTCACGTAAGAATAAAGAAGGACTTGACCTTAGGGCCTTGTTTACTTCCACCTAAAAATTTTAAAAAAATTAAGATTTTCCATCACATCGAATCTTTAGACGCATCATGGAGTGTTAAGTATAGATGGAAATAAAAACTAATTGCATAGTTTAGTTGAAATTTATAAGACGAATCTTTTGAACCTAGTTAGTTCATGGTTGGACAATAATTATCTTAAACAAACAAAAGTGCTACAGTATCGCGAAAATTTTTCCTTCAGTAACTAAACAGTGAACCTTGTTGTGCCTATTTTTGGCCTTGTTTAGTTCGCAAAATTTTTTAAGATTTCCCGTCACATCGAATCTTTGGTCCCATGCATGGAGCATTAAATATAGATGAAAATAAAAACTAACTACACAGTTTACCTGTAATTTGTGAGATGAATCTTTTGAGCCTAGTTACTCCGTGATTGGACAATGTTTGTCAAATAAAAACGAAATGCTACAGTAGCCAAAAATAAAAAATTTTGCAAACTAAACAAGGCCTTTGTTGGGTGCCATTGTTGGAACCTGGAAGCAACGAACATATTTTATTCACAAGAATCCAGAGATAGCTGATCATCATCATGTCATACGCAATGAACAACTGGACAACTATATATACTTGCATATGCATGAGCCGCTGTTTTCCACGATCGAACAACACGAACTGCATTCAACGGAGACGCTACTCGATATCGTGGTGTGAGTCGAGAATGAGCAGCCAGAGAGGCCCTGCGCCGACTGACAACCTTCTTCAGACGGAGGAGGCAAAGGAGGGCGTGCGAGACCGCGCCTTGGCCGCGCGTCGAGCCCGCATGATGCTCATGGCCGCAAGCTCGGGCGACTGCCAGCAGCTGCGTCGGGGACAGATTCTGCCGCCTGCTCCCTCATGAACTCGTCATCGACGTCGTCGCTGAGCCGCCCGCGCTGGAACGAGCCGGCGTCACGTAGGAGGCGACGACGACGGGCTCCCCGCTGCACGTGGTGGCGGCTGCCGGGGACAGCCAACGCTACCGGGACAGCGCCACGGTGATCCACTGCAGGGCGAGGCACCTGCTGACCGCGCGCAACGGCAAGGGCGACACGCCGCTGCACTGCGCCGCCCGGGCCGGGAACACCGGCATGGTCGCCCACCTCATCTCGCTCGCCGGCGGGGGCGAGGACGAGGACGAGGTGAGGGCTCTCGTGGGTGCGCGGAACGTGCGCGGGGAGACGGCCCTGCACGAGGCCGTCCGTTTCGGCGACGCCAGGATGGTCGGAGCACTCATGGAAGCCGACAGGGGGCTCGCCGCTGTGGCGGCAAAGGATGGCACCTCGCCGATGTACTCATATATGTACCTCGCCTGCTCCTTGGGCTGCCCGGAAATTGCTCTTGAGCTGCACCGCCTAGGCGACAGACAGGGTATCCACTCCGGCCCGGATGGACAAAATGCCTTGCATGCTGCTGTTATGCAGAACCATAAAAGGTGAGCTATCCTTTTATCTTGAATAAAAAAAAAAGTACTTTGATGCTGCGATTTATGAATGTGTACACCGCACAAACACTTCATGTCAACTAAACAAAGTTTACTTGTTTGGAATTAATTGAACTTTGAGTATTATTTATCTATATAAGCACTCATTTAATTTTCATATGTTTCATACTTTTTCTCAAAGTAAAGTTTCATGTAGAAAATGGTATTTTCACGGGTATCTCCAACTGATTGAGTGATCAGAAGTTCTTTTTCATCCCCACAAAATGGAAAAATAAATCTTTCCAAAAAAAATGGAAATATAAGTTGTTCAAGGAGTTTATCAACTGTCAAACTTCATCTAATAACTTGCTACTGTTAGCCAGTCTCAATAGTGAGTTTTATTTTCCAGTTTTCAACGCATAAAACATTGACATGAAACAAGATTCTCTTACAGTGCAAAATTTCATTGCACAGTTTCATAGTTTATTTTACTATTTTTGCTCATCCATCTCTTCCCGCATGAAGCCCAACGGCTCCCATGAAACGCCCGAGCTCTTCGGCACAGGTTTCATCCTCGTTTTGTGGTGTTGGAAACGTCGCCCCACTCGTTCGTGGGGATGAAATGAATTTCTTCTCTCTCCTGCTCGTTTCATGCAGTTTGCTGATGTAGCACAATTTTAAATATGTATGAAACCTCCCATGAAATCTCATTGAGACTGACCTTATCATTACTATCGAACATGTCAGGTGCCAGCTCAAATAATTTAAAATTATTATTAATCGTTACACATATTTTATATAAGTTATTACTTTACATATATTTATACATTTTAAATAAAAGGGAACATATCTAGTGCAAACCACAACCTCCGTGAAAACCTGTGCAAACCATGGCAAAAAAGTTGTCTAAATTCATAAAAAAAAACACACATGTAGATGATTTGATAATACACAACATTGTAA
>Ga0182004_10002313_pt1 | contig 14727 bp, 10 predicted proteins | sample Sormic07211540_1_FD_120479 | JGI IMG/M metagenome (GOLD analysis project Ga0182004, IMG submission 120479) | Endophyte microbial communities from Sorghum bicolor roots, Mead, Nebraska, USA - 072115-40_1 MetaG | ecosystem: Host-associated > Plants > Roots > Unclassified | place: USA: Nebraska...
CCTACCAAGTCAGCAATTTTACTTATGTGACACTCTATTTAATGTGCATGGTACTTCATGAAACATGCATTGAGAATGCATTGAGACTAACCCTTAGAGAGTGAACAACTTGTTGCAATATTCACGCTGTCGGGTTTTGTTTACCATGACCAGGATTCGAGAACGTTGCGCAAGGTTGCTGTGGCACAGGACTCATCGAGACTGCTGTCTTTTGCGGCTTGGATGAACCACTGACGTGTCACGACGTGGATAAGTATGCCTTCTTCGATTCAGCTCACCCGTCGGAGAGGGTGTACAGGATATTAGCTGACAGAATTCTCAACAGTACATCGGGAGTGTTCCTGTGATATCATTTGTACAGTATTTGTAATCTATTACCGAGTTTTTTTATTTAGCCAAGAGAGCACCCGTGTGTTTTATTGAAAGCATACGCTCCTCTGTTTCAAAATAAACACACGTCCCATTTATCGAGGAGTCAAACTTTTTTATTTTTTTATCAAATTATATAAAAAGTACCGATACTTATATGATGTGTTAAGTATCATTAGATTTTTTATGAAATGTACTTTCATAATACTCCATCAGTCTTATATAAGTGCATTTTTAGAATTTAAATTTCGTTCTTCCTACTATCTCTTTTTCCTAAAGTGCAATAATTCATTTATATGGGTATATTTGTAATTTCTCACTAGCACTGATTTCTTCATCAAAGCTCTAGAGTGCACTTATTTTGGGTGGAGGGAGTATACTTATTTGAAGATATAAATATTGATACTATTTTCAGATCATTAGTCAAACTTAAAAGAAGTTTGATTTCTCGATAAGCGAGAGGTGCAACAGAACACTACCCTGGATATATATATACTCCCTCCGTCCCAAAATAGATGTCATTATCGCTTTCTGAGAAGTTAATCTTTTTTTTTAACTTTGACCAGTTATATATTAAAAAATATTAATATTTACAATACATAATTAGTATCACTAGATCGATCATTGAATATACTTTTATAATAAATTTATTTTAAGATATAAATATTACACGTATTTTCTAAGACAAAGTTGAGTAAGGTTGACCATCACGTATCCCATAACGACATCTATTTTGGACGGAGGGAGTATATAAAGAAACTTATATCTCCGAGAACTTTGTTTTTTATGAAGACAACAATATAATAAAATAGAATAGAAAATTTTTGTGTGCTAGTGATTTTGAATTTCTTGTTAGTTAAAAATGAAGAGAACAAAATGTGAATTTTAGAGTGCGCACAATAGAGAAACTATAAATATAAAAGAATGATTTTTATTTAAACGGGTCTCTAAATGATAATTATAGAGTAAAATTTTGTTTGGCAGGGCTTCTTTACCGGCTCATGAAACCATTGGGAGTCATTTTGTGCCAGATGAGATAAAACTAAACAACTTCACCCAATAAACTCCTTAAATCATGTTCACAAAGAATATGTGAAAAAATATGGGTTCTGTGAGAACATGATTTAAAATGCTCTATATACATATAAAATTATTTTACAAACATTTTAACAAAATGACTCATCAATAAAAGAGTTGTTCGTGAAGGTAAAGACAGAAAAAATGACTTCTTCATTGGTGAGAAGTGGTGTCGTATCAAATAGTCTCCGTTTAAGTAAGACTTTCGAAGATGCTCCCATATGCCTTACCGCTGCACTAGTAGTGCTATTTCATCTTTTTTCTTAGTAGTTTTTATATGACTTTTTGATGGCATATTATTCTATTTCTCTTCCTATTTTACCACCTGGATTTTAGAGGAGCTCTCTATTTACATGATGAAGAAATTAACCTGGAGAGTGTTCGAAGCAGTTATCCACGTTCCCGGCCACTATATATAAATTTAAAAATAAATATAGTAAATATAATTATTCTAAAAATATTACATTTTCTATTATCCAATACAGTACTTTTTTTTGAGCAATTCTATTACCCAATACTTATGAACTTAGGAATAACATTAAAAACTGAAATCGTGTGGTTCCAATGTTCCATGGGACCAACTCTGGCCCAGAGCCCAGTATAGTTCATATTAGTTTTTTTTTTGGGTCCGTCGACGAAAGAAATGCTCGAGTAGTTTCATTTTGGCGCGTCGAGCGGTCCAACTTGCGCGCGCTCGCTCGGGGGGAGAGAGAGAGAGAGGAGAGAGAGAGAGAGAGAGAGAGTTCACCCTTCTGGCCCTCCGCCCACCCCCGCTGCGGCCGTCGTGCTCGGCGGCGAGAAGGCGAAGGATGGCAGCGGCGGAGGACGCGGAGGGCGACCGCGTGATCGAGATCGTGTCAGCGGGGGCGCTCTACCACCGCGGCGGCGACTGGGAGCGCAAATACTGGAGCTGCTCGAGGGTAAAACCGCCAAACTAGGGCATAGGGTCTCGCCTTCTCCTTCAAATCCCTTTGCCTCGCCCGACTTGCTGCTCGTTCGCCTCTCTCTCGCGGGCGCCAGTGCTGGGGATTAATATTTATTGGGCGTTCATTTGGGGAATCTAGGCTAATGCGCTGCAGCTTAGTTTGGGGATTCGAGCAGGAGCCAAGAACTAGGATGCCCATTCGCAATTTTGAAACTAAATCGTAGCTCTGCACTAATTCCAGCTATATGCTCACGCTTTACTTTCATAGAATAGAATTTAGTACAGATAGTTTGGTACATACTGCATAGTGCATAGTAAATAGTAATGTCATTTTTATTTTGGTAGTTTATCAATGCTTAGCTAATTCGGGATGTGTAATTTATTTTAAGGGCAAGGACCGGTACCCTTACCCGGTGGGTTACCATGCTGTCCGCCATTTCACCGGAATATCCTATGCCATGGAAATCCAACAGGGGCCCAAGGGTCCAATATTCCTGGTGAGGAATCTTCCACACCAACTCGGCTCGGATGTTTATAGAAATAGATGATGTGCTGATAAGCTCAATCTGCAGGTTACATCCACTGAAGGAGACTCAGCGACAGGGCAGACCCCTGATATCGCTTGGAAGAACTTCCAGAAAAAGACTGGGGCTAAAGTGAAGAACTGGCAGAGGAGAAAGAGCTTCCCTCAAAAGATTGATGGTGCTGAGGTATGTTTCACACCTCTAGCTGCTTCACAACTTCACATTCCATCAAAATAGTCGAAGTCAAGGTTCTTTGTTTTGTACACACTGCCAAGATGGCATACTGTGGTTGGTAATTAAACTAGTTAAGGTTCTAGTTACTGAACATTTTACGTCGCATCAAAATGGAGGCGCTATGTTATTCTTCTATTTTTGGGGTGACTTATAAAACTTAAATAAAAGGGGACTAATCTACTAATGGTTCATCTTAATCCTGGTTGCTGTGGTTGCAAGTCTAACCCTGACTCCTCCACAGCAGTTAAGTATGTATCCCCAAGCGTAAGAGCAGTTGCTTTTTGCTCACCGAAGGAAAGGGATGGGCATGCACACATAATGATCGAAACTTTCATTCAGGCAATTGAGAACAAAAACTCAAGAGCCCTGGCACATATACTAATTGTACCACAGGAATCCAAATATTTTATTCCAGTAGAAATGGAAATGTGATCAATAAGAAGCAGTGCTTGACTATTTTCTTGAATAGAGTTGAACAGGGGTAACTGCACTCTGTTAACATTGTGTAATATAATCAAATTATAATCGTGTTTAGTTTTGCTTTTGTCCTACTCCTATGCAGCTTTTTGGGTTCAAAAATGCATCTATTCAGAGATTGCTTCGTGAGCTTATAGTAGATTCAACTGGAGCAGTTGAACTTAACCTGCCTTGTGAAGTCACTTCTGAGGCTGGTGCACATTTAGTTCGTAAAGATGCATCTGATGTTTCCGAGGCTGAAGATCTATCTGTTTGCTTAGGCATGGAAAGTGGAACTCCTAGAAGAAGTATAGAGCGCAGCCAGGTGGAAAATACCTTGATAGTCCACTGCCCGGACATGTTAACTTCAGTTGATAAGTGCAATGTATCCACACATAAAAATACAAGTGAAGTAAGCTGAGCTCCTCTTTCTTTAAACTCCCTCTTCCCCATGAAGTGTAGTCGGTGTTTAATCATGGATATGTCACACAATGGTCTTGTCAGTCAACTAGAAATAAGTTACATCATGGCTTATCTGGCCTGTTCGTAATTATCATCTGATTTTTGAATCTTGTGTGCTCTAGTGGACTTCCTTTCACTTGTTTAATGCTAAAAATTTCATGTGAAATAACGTGGGTACTTTGTAGCTTCAGTAATCAGGGATTGTGCTATAAAATTCCATAGGATTTTTAAAATAATGCATAATATTGCTTTGCTTTATTTTCTTCATTAGTTACATAGTCTTGTTTAGGTGACTTCACCTCTGGCATTGTTTGATGAAAGTTGTCGGCTTGTCGCCTCAAAGCTTAAGATTGTCTACAAACGTGGGCAATATACTTCACCACCTTTTGGCGAGAACACACTCCTTTTTATTGCCTGCATATTTACTATGGTTGTGTACAAATTTTTCTTATTATCATTGTTAAAAAAATATTAATCTGTACCACAGTCAGGATGTTAAACAAATTAGTGCAAGTTCTTAAAGTTCAGTTGTGAGCTGGTTAATCATCCTCATGCATGTAACTCTTTGGATTGTAGTGCCACACTGTTAATTCTGTGTTGGGCCATTATTTGATAATGAATTAATGATTTCTGTTTTTAAATGTTCAAGGGAGATACTGTAGGTAGAGCACTTTTGCAAGATGTCTCTGATTCAAGATGCTCCCTTCCATTGCTGGAAGAAATCCCTAATAATGCACAATCCACTTCTCTTGATGATAATTTGGGAGAGCCTTCCCTAGTTTCATCTCAACAAGTTGGTTTATCTTCTGGTTCTTATTCGAGCCCTGAAAAGTCTAATATAGAATTGGCTGAGAAGGAAGTAGCAAAGTCTATGATGTCTATTTTGCTTCCCCAAGCCATTCCCCTTCTCATGAAAACTTACAAAAGGAAGAAATCCAAGCATAAAAGTAAAGAAACCTCTACTGTTTCGGCGAAAACAGGTTCAGCTTACAATCCATCTGTTAGTTGCTGCCAAGGTAACTAATTTTAGTTTTCTTGTCGAAATATATCTTTGTTTGAGGACTTGTTATTGTGGAAATATATCTTTCATGGAAAATTTGATTAATCAGAATAGTTATAATGGTATTTCTTTATCTTTTGATAAGGGTAACTTTCTATAGCCAAGCAAGAAGGCTACAGAAAAGATAGTTTGGACTGTTGCAACTTCTGACTGATGATCCTTTCCTTCTGTAAGTTCGCTACGGTTCTGAATAATTTCTTCTTTTGAACAGGTGTAACTGTACCGACAATTATGGAAGAAGGTATAAATGAAAATAGTCCTGGAATGTGTGACCATGGGGGATCTCATCATGACATGGTTAAAAATGGCTTCGCCAATGATGACTGCAGAAATGATGACTCAGTGGTTAAATTAGATGAGATGAATGATTACGTTGCAGATAGTTTTGAGGATGATGCACACATTTTGGGTGACCATATGAAGAAATCAATGGGTAATCATCACCATTATCGTGAGGATGTGTGCTCTAGAGAACCTAATGGGAAGTCAAAGTTGCTAAATGGCAAGAGTGAAGCTTTTGAGTACCAGGCGAGTGTACATAAGGGCAAAAATGCACCTGATGTGGTATACAATCATGAAAATGGACAATATATTTTGTCTGATTCACTCGTTGCTTGTCTAGAGGATGAGTTCGGTGGGGAAGATAGTTCCCACCCTGCAAACTACAACCAATTTATTGGCGATGTTAAACAATTTGAGCAGAAATCTGAGGAGCTTACAAATTTTATAAAAAATGACTCATCAGTTTCGGTGGATGTTTCATACCACAAGAACACTGGTAATGGATCAATTGATGCTAGACATGGTTCAGCAGTTTCGAGGAATGAAGAGTGTTTAGCAAACATCTTGCCTTCTCCAGTTCATTCTAATGCACATAATGATGCTCTAAAGTGGGGTAAGCATGATGTGAGTTCAACTTTGATTTCGCCACCTGCGTGTGAGGCAAAAGCATCTTTGTTGGTCATGCAAGATGAACAACATCATACTGAAGTGGCAGCAATTGATCAGAAGGAAAATAAGTTCCATAGTGTAAGCTATAAATGTACAAAATCTGATGATAATACTAGTTTTCATTCTGAGAATGTTGAATTTGTTGACAAACATGTTGCTTTTGAGTCATCAGACAAATTCATCCATTCTAGTGATGGGTCACAAAGATTAAGGACCACTAAAGGTTGGCCTGTTGGTGACAGAATTAAAGGAGATCAAGGAAATTCGCTTGGCAAAGTGGAAGAATGTCAAATTGGATGTCAAAAAGGTAATAAGAACACAATGCTATGTGTTTGCGGGGAAGGCAATGTTTGTGAAAATGATGTTTTTCATCACCAACCAGATAATTCCCTTTCTATGACTAATTGTACAAATGGTTTAGTATCTGAATACACAAGAACACAAGCAAGAAGGTCAGATCATCACCTAGAGCTGGTGGGATGCTACCTGCACCCACTGCCTGTCTTGTCTGTCATGTTAAATGCTAAAGATCATAGCAGCTTCTATATTTATGTATTGTGTGGCCTTTTGGAGAGCTGCCATAGATCCCTTTATGTTTACACTATGACTCCTAAAGACCAGAAAGATGCGCCACCATGTTTTGTTGGTTACACTCCCCTTCTACTGCCCACCTTGGACCATTCTTCAACAGGAAATGTAAGAGTTTTCAGTGAGCACAGTTTTTTCCCCTCTGGTGATGCAACATCACACTAAATTCCTTGCACTTCTGTTCTTTTCAGTTTCCGTTTGGAAGATCCGGTTTGCATTTTACACCTGATGGCCAGTTTCTGGTCCTCCTGAGCAGCATCAGAATACCTTCTTGCAGGTTGTAACCTTAATCCCTTAGTAACGCAGGAAAATGTTTTATATACTTCCTCCGTCCACAGGACACACTTCTCACTTCTTGAGAAGTCAAATGATTTGAAGTTTGACTAAATTTATATAAAAAGTACAAACATTTATTATATAAGATAAGTGCTATTAATTTAATTATGAAATATATTTTCGTAGTAAACCTAGCAGAAGACATAAATGTTAATACTTTTCATTATAAACTTGGTCAAAGTTAATCTAGTTTTACTTGCACAAATCCCGTAGTTGCATCCTTTTGTGGACGGAGGGAGTATACCTTATGCTGGTGCTGATTAAATATTCTTATTGACAGGATGCAAAACATTGATTGCTTGTGCTCGGTGTGCAACTTGGGCCAATGCGAAGATAATTCTTTAAAAATTGTATCTGTTAACTTTGGTTATGTTTCACTTGTAACCAGTTTGATGCCTTATGGGACAGTGTCATGCATTCTGATATTTGAACCAAATTACATTGTAGCTACTGAAGACAGCAGAAACTTGCATATCTGGGAAATGGTCGATGAGTGGAGGTACATATTTTCTGTAGTATCAGCATTATGTGCCCTTTTCCATCTCATGTTTGAATACCTCTTTTGAAATTAAGGATTTAATGCAAAGTACAATATTATTCTAGTAGTCATCTACTTTTCATGTTAAAAGGTTGGATTGAATGGTTGCGCTCTATTGGGAATATTATAGCAATCTATTTATATGTTTAAAATGAAGAAAGTTGGAACACATTCGCTGTGCAATAGAAATCAGAACCTTACATTAGCCAAGACTTTAGACACACCACTCACTTGATGCACTCAAATTTGTCAATAAATCATGTCTTACGAAAAAATATTGGTATTTAATAAAAAAAAAGAGTTTCTAATGATCTGTTGGATTCAAGGTCTTAAATTGTGGGTTATAACATTTAGAGGAGCCTCCTTCGGAAGCTATAAAAAGCTATAGTGGGATATATTGAAAGTTATTTCATTTAGCAGTTCTGTAAAAAAACATGAATGCTCTTAATTAATTACGTAGGAAAGCATGTCATTAAGAATATGTTGTGAATAAAATACTCAAATACATATGTATAAGGATTTGGGGAACATATTTTTATGTCGATTACTTAACATTCATTAAAACAATCAACATACAGTTATAATTATAATTTGAAAATCAAACAAGCCAAAAATTATTCAACAGTTCATTATTGATCAAAGATCACAACGAAGATGTATAGATTATAGTCATCAAGATCAATGAATGGCCTTAATTAATATTAGCGGTGCTAAACATATTTCGTGGCTAAGCCAAATATCGGTGTTTAATGGAGCTATAATGTTATTAAAACCAATAGCATAATAATTAGCAATATGTTAGCAGTAACGGAGCTATAACGGACTATTTAGAACCCTGGTTGGGTTTCTTGTTGATAATATACTATTTAAATCACTGCATTGGTTTCTATGCAATTATCTATTTACTTCTTGGGAAATATACATTATGTGATATAATCTATATGGTAACAACAACAAAATTGAAAAATATTTGATAGTTGAGGAGCCATTTTTTATGTCTATTTCTTGAGTTAAGTAGATCAATTTTTATGAACTTGTTAGAACTTTTAAGTTTCAAAATTCAAATAAAAGTCGTATCTAATAAAATACACTGAACTTCAATGATTCAATCCCTTAGAAAACTTCCTATCTATAGTCACATAATATTCCAGTTTTCCTTTCTTCTATTTGTTAACAAATGGAACTCTTTCTGTGTACTTATTGTCCTTTTCAAACTACTTACCACCCAGAGCTATAAAGAGAACTTTTGGTGCCTCCAATGTGGTACACCAACCAAAATAGAGTGCAAATTGAAGAAGTCTGGGAAAAACAGTTCTGCTCTGAATACCTATTTGGTTGTCTGTGAATGTCCTAGTCTTTCTAATGAACACATGCTAAGCGCATTGTTTAATGTTTTTCAAGTGTCTCAGTATTTCTGTGATGCATTAATCATGCACCATGTGTCCATGTCCATGGATGTACTTCCTTTTGCTTAGGCATTACCATCATGATTTTGAACAATATTTACTGCAGGAGTTCCCCTTAAACCTGATTTAGATATCCATACTAACTCTTGATGGGTGTAATCTATTCCCTTTTTGTGTGTTCACAGTGAGATATCTGAGCAGTATGTGATTCCTAGTTTGGGTAACATGGGTCCTGTACTGGAGCTTAGAAGGATGCCAAAAAGCACATCTCTCATTATTGGCCATGATGGCGAAGGCGGCTTTTGTTTGTGGTACGCTCTAGCATCTCAGTTTCTCACTTGTGTATTGTGCAGTGCCAAAGGGAATTATTGCAGTCACTGTTGATGTGGTAGTTTCCTTTGTTAGGGATTTGTTCAGTGCATACCGAATGCTTCATGCCAGTTATATCCAAATGCTTGTCATATAAATTACAATTTGGAGGGGGAGAGAATACAAGAAATGACTCATGCAAGATGATCAGTTGGTCTAGGCACTCCGACGGCACCTCCTAGGTCCTGAGTTCGAATCCCAGTGGGAGCGAATTTCAGGCTGGATTAAAAAAAAAATCTCCTTGCCCGTCCTCATACCAAAGCACTGGAGGGGCCCCGGTCCAATTCTCACTTGGGTGATGGAAAGGCCACCGTGTATGGATGGAGGTGGGGGTTCGGGGGTTTTCTCGCTGGGTGAGAAGGCACTTTCTTCTTAATTTGAAAGCTGCGGCGGCAGTCTTAACCGCCTCGGCCGAGTTTTTTTAAGATGTCTTCCCATGTCAATTTGCCATAGAATTTTCTAGAATTAGTGTTGCAGCACACAGAAGAGTCCTATCTTAAGTTTGTTCAGGCCCAATATTGGAAGGTTCATAGATTAATCCAAATATGATGTCCTCTGTTTAAGTCCAAGATGAGGTGCATTGAGGTGTTGTCATTAATACGCATGAGTGGGGTCAAGCACTCTGTCTACCATCATAAAGAGCTTCAGTTACAATGGTCTGGGACATCTCTCCATCATTCCCACCCATCCGATCAATACAAAAAATGGAAATGTCTTTTTTCTGTTCTGTTTCTTAAATGTATGGATTTGCTTGCATTGTATTTCAATTTCTTTTTGGCAGTGCTTGGTAAAGAAATGCGAAAGTGGAGTAGAAGAGATTTTGCTGCATTCATGTGGCACGGAAGCTAGTTTGGAGTAGAAGAAATTAGGGGTATTCTTCTTTGTTTTTGTCACTGTTCACATATTATTTACAGAAACTGGATGAGCAAGAAAATGGTGACACTAAAAGGTACTCCCTCCATGGAGGGAGTAATTCATAACAGCGATTTTTACTTGAATTGTGCCTTTTTTTTTGCTCTGAGATTCTAAAAGGCTAAAATATTCATAGCTCGGTCCCATATATGTTATTATGTGAACAGTTTTGAGACCAATTATATTATGTCTGAAATTCTGAGTCAATACACAACTTAGTTGATGAAATGAGAGAATAAAGTATATGCTTCAGAAACATATGATATGTTCATAAATGGGAGGAACTAGCAACATGTTAAGGAATAGAAGAACATACTTATTATGTGTGTGGTTTCAGCAGCGATGCAAGAACTAGCTAGACGATTACTATAACGTGCATCTAGACCTAGTTAGTTGAAATGTCATCTCTTAAATTCCTTAGCTGTTAGCTGCAGCTATATACCATAATTTCTTAATCAATGTTAGCTGTGTATTTTTAGGGATTCATTGTTGAACGAAAAAAATGTTAGTGGCCAAGTTGTCCATGTATCATGTATACAGAGATAAAGATGTGATGTATTTTGTATGTAGAGGGAAAAAATTGGGTGGGCGATGGGTCCATGGAACCACTGATGGGCCCCTAACCCCCTACGCTAGATCGACGACACGTTGCGAGAAAAAAAAATCAACGTCTATGGAACGCTTGTGAGGATCCGGGACATGTGTGGGGGTCGGTTGCAGACATGCGTGGCGAGGAGCCATGCTCCTGTGAGGCACGTCGGTTTTGTTTCCTTGTCACACGTCGTCAATCCAGGTAGGGGCGCATGGGTGGTTCCATGGACCTATCGTGCACCCAATTTTTTTTCCCCATATAGAGAATAGAGATGAGATGCAAATGGGCCTGCAGGCTGGAGCCTATTGGTTGTAGTGAATTAGTAGCACCCAGCAGGCCTGGGTTTGACTCCCCATGTGCTAGGTTTAAAAAAATCCCCCTCCCCACTATGAGAAATATGTGGTCTATTGACTGTTACAGCAAAAAACGCGGTTGCAGGCGCCTCCTGGCAGTCAGTGGCACGTCCTGGCAGTTGGGGTTTGGGGGGTTTTCTTGTGGATGACTAGTTTTTATCTTAGTGCAACACCCAACGGGGGAGGTCTTTTCCCAAAGACAGTTTTTATGTATTTGTTATGTACTCAATCCGCAAAGGAATGCAATTATGGGATGTGTGCTAGTCAAATTGACTCAAGTTTGACCAAGTAAATAATGCTAGAGAATGATATTCCTTGATTAGGCTAACCCTAGGTGGGTAGCAATATAGTATAGCATACACGGGCCTCATGGGCGAAGAGTGTAAAGGGGCCCCGTGTTGTCACATCGGAGCAGAGGATGCCGGGAAGCCAAATCCTTCACAGTAATACCAGAAGAGTCAAACTCCACAGAAGAGTCAAACTCCACAGAACAGGAATTGTCAGCTGTAAAACGACGAATTGAAAGAAGGTTGTGAACCATAGAAGGTGCAACAAGAACTCCACAGAACAGGAATTGTCAGCTGTAAAACGACGAATTGAAAGAAAGTTGTGAACCATAGAAGGTGCAACGAGAACATCAGGAAGACGAAAAGAGCCATGAGGACCGGCGGCACCCACAGATGTGACAGGAAGACACGACCCATTGGCGACCATAATGGACGAAGGAAGAGAGGAAGACGGAGGGTGAACAGAAGAAAGTATACGGGGTTAGGAATGGTGTGGTAAGTAGCCCCAGAGTCGCGACTCACTCCGGCCCAACAGATGGCGTCAGGGCCATGGTGCTGAAGGAGTTGGCCAAGGCCGCCTGGTCCCAACCGGCAGGCCCGGGCCACGTGGACATGGAGTACGCGCTGGGAGGTGCCGCCCACGGGGTCGCTGAGGGGAACCCCGGGGGAGCACCAGCGAGCATGGCCGCTGACGGGCGAGGCTCACCTCCGGGAGCCTGGAACGGCCACATGGAGATACGCCTTGACCATGGGTTGTGGAAGGATGGCCAGGGTGCACCCTGTGGAGGTGCCAGTGCCGTGTTGCCCCCACGGCTTGCACCACGTCCCCCGCCACGGCGACAGCGGCCGCCACGGCCCCCCACCCCGGCTAGGCTCGAGAGGAGGACCAAGAAGAGACGATGACGACGGAGTGGACGGACGCGGTGGGGGAGTAGCGGCGAGAGCGGTCGAGGACCTTGGCGCGGAGGCCGACGGGACCTGAACTCCCTGCTGGAGCTCCTCCATGATGAGGTCATCACGGACCTGCAGGAAGGTGGGGAAGGGCCGCTGACGGGTGATCCACGTTCGGAGGTGAGCGTAGCGATCGCTGAGCCCGCGGAGGACGTTGAGGACCAGAATACGGTCCTCCACGGGCCAACCAAAGTCGCTGAAAGAGTCTGCCATGCCCTTCATCTAGCGGCAGAACTTGCTGATGGAGAGATCGCCCTGGACGAACGTCCGGAAGCTCGCATCGAGACGCAGAGCCCGGGCCTCGGCTTTGCCCAGCTGGCCCTTGAGCGCCAGCCAGGCCCCACGAGCGTTCGAAGTGTTGCGGACGAGGTCGTGGAGGTCCAGGGAGATCGTCCCCATGATCCAGGAGAGGACGATGCTGTCGAGGCGCAGCCACGAGGCGGTCTGTACCGTGCCCACAGCGTCGAGGAGGACGTGGTCGTCGATGGTGTAGCGGCGGAGGGTGATGAGGACCAGGTCCTGCCACCGGGCGTAGGAAGGTGACTTCGGCTCGAGGACGACCGGGACCAGGAGCTGGATGTTCAGCCTGGTAGTGAAGCTGGGTCAGGAGCGGGTTGGCCGGGTCGTGCCAGAGGACCGCGGTGTGGGACACGCGGGGACCGGCCGATCCAGAGGACGTGGCCCCAACGTTGGTCGAGGCAGGGAGGCCGAGGAGCTGTTCTACGTCGGCGATTTGGCGGGCCAAGGCATCAGCCGCATCACGCTCGCGCTCCCAGGCGATGGCAGCCTCACGCACGCGGGCCATGCCCTCTGCAGCAGCGGCTCGGGCTGCGACAAGGGCGGCAGCGAGGGCGGAGGTGGGACCCGTGGCGTGAGGCGGAGATGGGGCGGGGAGACAAGGGTCACAAGAGAGCGTCGTTGGCGACGCCCGGCATCCCCAGCCCGGCGGCCATGGCGGCAGTGGCCCCGGTAGCCATGGCTGCGGGCCCTACGGCCGCGGCTAGGGCATCGACGCCGTTTAGGGCGCCCGCGGTGTCCTCTGCCGCCGCAGGCTGGGTACCAGGGTCGGTGGCCGCTCCCACGGCCATAGTAGCGACGGCGGGTGCCCCCTGCGGTCCTGGCGGCCCGCCCTTTGTGGGCGCAGGGCAGGCATGGGCAACCCCGGCGGGCGCCCCCTGCAGGCGCAGCCCAGGCGCGGGCGGCCCCTGCGTGCGTGCACCAGGCGCCGACGGACGCCCGGCATCCCCAGCGGCCAAGGCGGCAGCGGCTACAGTGATTTGCGCCCAATTTGGAGAGGGAGAGAGAGGGGGAAAGTGGTGGAAATAGGAGGGGGGAGGTGGGGGAGGAGGAGGCGGCCGGCCATGGTGGTCCGGCGGTGGCGCGCCGGCCAGGCAGAGGCTGGCGGCGGCTGGGCAGGGAGGAGAAAATGCCCTAGTCTTCTGATACCATGCTAGAGAATGATATTCCTTGATTAGGCTAACCCTAGGATGGTAGCAATATAGTATAGCATACATGGGCCTCATGGCCAATACTCACTCCTATACTCCAACAAATAATATTAACATTTATATTTTCAAATAAATTATTATGAAAATATATTCTATAACTAATCGAATGGTACTTATTTTGTATCATAACTATTAGTATGTTTTTATATAAATTTAGTCAAAGTTCGAACTATTTGACTTCTCGAAAAGCGAGAATTGGATTCTTTTGTGGATGGAGGGAGTATTAAGGAATGAGAAAATTAGTCTCCAGTTGTTCCCTCCCAACCAGTCTCGGACACTTGATGGCAGTAGTGACATGCGGCTGCTCAAGGGTGAATACCCTACCTCCAGGCCTTGGGCCTGCACCCAGCCCATGATATATCAGATTGAAATTGAGAAAAAGGAGGAACATGGAAGATGTGCATTAGAACACGAATCTGGATGCAAGCTGCTGGATATCAGCCAGCTGTCAGGTGGCAGCTAGATCACAAGGGCAGGGATAGAAGGGGATTGGGATAATGGACCTAGTTCTTCTTGCTTCCTTTAATGATACATCTCCTTTACTTATATAGAGAAGGCTTAATTGACACCTAAGCACGATATCTTATCTTATCCCCAACCCTAACCCTAAATCCCTAATGGGCCTCATACTACTGACCCAGCACATAAGGCCTAGCTGACTGCTGATGACAATGTCAATGTGGTTGAAATTACGTTCGAGTACTCTCAAGCTCTCAGTACATTCTCGAAGTGAAATTAATATTCTGGTTTCTGTAAAGATCAATGCACTTTTTTTCCTCGAAAAAATGCAGGAGAGGTGCGCTTCATTATATTAAGAACACAATAGAAG
>Ga0182004_10002314_pt1 | contig 14724 bp, 13 predicted proteins | sample Sormic07211540_1_FD_120479 | JGI IMG/M metagenome (GOLD analysis project Ga0182004, IMG submission 120479) | Endophyte microbial communities from Sorghum bicolor roots, Mead, Nebraska, USA - 072115-40_1 MetaG | ecosystem: Host-associated > Plants > Roots > Unclassified | place: USA: Nebraska...
CATCGGCAGTCTTCCTATTATAGCCATCGGCAAACACCAATATTGAGCATCGGCAAGAACACGTCACCACCTCTGGACTTAGTCATATTCAATCGTCTCTTCATCGGCAACTATCCTCATCGGTAACTCTTCTACAGGCTAGTTACCGCTGCTCCACCTGCCGATCTTGGTCTCTGGGTACGTGTCCAAAAATGGTGTCAACAGAGACATATACTTGGTTATGACACTCTCCCCCGCTTAAGATGCAACGCGTCCTCGCGCTACGCCGAGTGAAGGAGTAGACAGGCGACGACAAAGCCGACGGCGTGAAGACGTAGTCGCCGTCTGTCGAGGTAGGGGCTGGCGCTCCCAGGTAGCGCAGTGTTGAGGACAACCTGCCCGTTGAATGAGTTCCATGGGCACCACATGTTGACCAACCAGCTGTAGACGACACTCGAGAACACGGTCAACCGTGAGATCCTGAAACTGGCTAAGCAAATGTAAGTCAGCATCACATGAAATCGTAGTATTAGGTGGTAAGGCCTTCTTCAGCTGAGACACATGGATCACAGGATGAATCAGGCTTGATGCCGGCAGGTGTAACTTGTAAGCCACTGGACCCACTTTCCGCAAAAATCAGATATGGTCCAAAATACTTATAGCTAAGCTTGTGGTATTCATTTCAATCTACATATATTAAAATAGATTAAAGTGTAAATTAATTTAAGTGTACTCACTATGTCTCAAAATAGTCATTCTCGTTTCCCGAGAAATCATCTTTTTTAAACTTTAACTAATTATATACAAAAGAATATTAATATTTATAATATATAATTAGTATTATTAGATAAATCGTTGAATATACATCATAATAAATTTATTTAGAGATATAATGTTGCACGTATTTTCTATAAATTTAGTCAAATTTGAGAAAGTTGACAAACACGTATCATGTAATGTCATCTATTCTAGGACGGAGAGAGCATATGGATTAAAGTAGATATAAGCATATCCAAACAAACCCAAAGATGATTAGTTTCAATCATGTTGGCCCCCTGAATCAACGAATAGTGACATGATATTAGTAAAGTTTATAACGTTTTGTTGTGTCGATCAATCTCCACTATAGAAAACAGAGGCATATGCACTTAGATTTAGGCTCTGTTTGATAGAGGTCCAAATGCTCTAAATTCACCAAAATCAGCCCTGGATCCTATTTTCTACCCAAACACCTCTCCACTATGGAATTTGGATCCAATGAAAAATCTAGATCTAGGGGCTAGATGCGTAGAGTCCATGGAGCACCTCAACGGTGCTATGAAAACATAAGTTTCATACCTCCTCATAAAGTTGAGTGATAATTACCAACTATTGTTATCCATTACATAGGAAAAATGCTTTGTTCTATTTTTTCCTGTCATATTCCCTGCGTGACTGAGTACAGAGCTCGCGCCATGCCGCCACCCCACTTGCGCCAACTCCTCCCTAGTAGCACTAGCCCCTGGCCATGCCGAGCTCTCCCCCCTTGCTCACGCCAGCCCCTGCCCGGCGGTGCCGAGCCCTAGCTACCATGGCCCCTGGCTGAGCTCGTGCCGACTAGGCGTGCACTCAGGACTGCACACTGCTTAGGAAGAGGAAGAGGATGAAGACTCTGACACATGGGCCCAAGGTGTCAGTGAGATAATTGGTTGTTTGCTGTTGGACCACAGTTCGATGAATATTGGACCGGCCCAGCAGACCATGACCATGCAGCTCCCCCAAACACTTTTGTCAGCAACATTGAGGTCCTTTTCTCAACAAAAAAGAAACAGTGATATCCCAAATTCAAGTTGTAGCTGTTCAATGGTGGATCTGCAGATCTAAGGCCTTGTTTAGTTTCCAAAAATTTTGCAAAATTTTTCAGATTCCCCGTCATATCGAATCTTTATACGTATGCATGGAGTATTAAATATAAATGAAAATAAAAACTAATTGCACAGTTTGGTCGGAATTGACGAGACGAATCTTTTGAGCCTAGTTATTCCATAATTAAACAATATATGTCAAATACAAACGAAAGTACTACTATTCCTATTTTGCAATTTTTTTGAAGTAAACAAAGCCTAAATCTCATTTTTCAAATTTGGAGCTTTGTCAAACTGGGCCTTAAGACGTGCGAAGAATGCATGAATCATGAATACATTTCCATCGTATATTCAAAACTTGGGTCATGGACTGAAACTGTATCCACCCGGACGATGCAAGAGATGTTAAAATCTGTTATGGCCAGAAAACTAGCGCGAATGTGGATGGATTGTACGCTCTAAGTCTAATCATGAACTGTTTATGCAAAACAAAATCAAATATGTACACAACAACGCCAAGTTTGTTATAGAAAATGCTACTCATTATCTCATTCCAAGCAACTGAGCATTTATGCATGGGGAAAAAAGCTACAATTTCCATGTCAGCGTACCGCATCTGCTAGCGAGAAACTCAAGCATTTCTTTGACCAAACCGCCGTTCTCTGTTCTGGAATGAGGTCAACGCCTGCAGGTACTCGGCCTCCCCAAAATCCGGCCACAATGTGTCGGTGAAGTAGAGCTCAGAGTAGGCGGACTGCCACATCAAGAAGTTGCTCAGCCTCACCTCGCCGCTCGTCCTGATGACCAGGTCGGGGCACGAGAACTCTCCGGCGACGCCTGTCGCGAGCTTGCTAGCAAGCAACGACTCGTCGATGTCCTCCGGCATGAGGAGGTTGCCCTGCACTTCGCCGGCGAGCTCTCGGCACGCTCGCACGATGTCCCATCGCCCGCTGTAGCAGGTCGCCAGCATCAGGTGGAGCTGCGAGTTGTTCCTCGTCATCTCCTCCGCTTCCCGAGCAGCGTTCTGCAGAGAAGCCGGCCGTCTTGAGGGGTCGCCGATGACATGCATCCGGATCCCGTTCCTGTACGTCCAGATCGAAATCACGGACTCATTTGATGATGATGTACTGCATTCTGCATGCACTACATGTCAATGTGATGATGTGCAAATGCACGCTCACCTCGCGTACTCGTCGATGTTATCGCGGATCGTCCGCTCGATCAATCCCATCACGTAGTCGACCTCCATCTTCAGATTCAAAGAATGCAAGAACGAACAGTTTGTAAGCACAAGATCTGCTCGCGTCGGGGCTGAAGAAGGTGAAAAAAAAAGTCAGTGAGGGGGAGGGGAGGGAGTGAAGAGGTCCATGCATGCCTTGGGGCGGCCGAAGTTCTCCTGGGAGAATGCGAACACGGTGAGCGCGCGGATGCCCCAGGCATGGGAGCGCCATATCGTGTGCTCCAGCGCACGACGGCCAGCCTCGTGGCCCTCCGCCGTCAGCATCCCCCGCGCCTGCGCCCATCGCCTGTTCCCGTCCATCACCACCGCCACGTGCCGCGGCAGCGACTCCGGCCGGATCCCGCTCTGGACCAGCGCCGCCTGAGCCGGAGCCGGAGGAGCGACGACGGCGCCCGCGCCGGCGTGCAGTCTGCGGGTCGGGTGGCGCGTGCGGAGACGGCGAGCAGTAACAGACAGAAAGCGAGACAGCATCGTGCGTGGGAGCTTTGGTTCTCGCGTTCTGGGTCTGCTGATCTGCTCGTGGTCTTGGTCTCAGCCTCTCTCAGTAGGTCAGTAATACAAGGCAAGGGCGATACGCCTGAAGATTCTCTTCTTGGGAAATGTAGGCCTTGTTTAGTTTCCAAAATTTTTCAAGATTCTCCGTCACATCGAATCTTGTGGCAAATGCATGAAGTATTAAATATAGACGAAAACAAAAACTAATTACACAGTTTATCTGTAAATCGCGAGACAAATCTTTTAATCCTAGTTAGTCTATGATTGGATAATATTTCCCACAAACAAACGAAAGTGCTACAGTAGCGAAATCTAAAAAATTTCTCGAACTAAACAAGGCCGTAATACAGTACATATATAGGCATGATGTTGCCTTTCTTTTCGTTTTCAAAAGATGCGTATACTTCAGTCAGACTTGAAAGATGCAAGTTTCTCTAGGGCTAGGCTCGCTAAATACGATCAATTATCTAAATAATAATAACATTATTAGTGTATGATTAGTGTATATTAGTTGATATCAATGTATTTTAAAACATAATAAACAAAATAGTTGCATGGAACAATAACGTGATTATCTTTATTTACTTAATTTCATCCCATACAATATATTCATTCATGTGCAAGCAGCCAACACTATCTCAATTTAATTAGATAGGTTAGTTTGGGTGCAAGCAACAAAACTTAACAATGCCGCATACACAAGGCAGTTTAGTCCTATCGCATGTTTGACATATGTATAGAGTATTAAATATAAACTAAAAAAACTAATTACACATATTATGAATATTTTGTGAGATAAATCTTTTAAACCTAATTAATTCATGATTTAATAATATGATGCTACATATATATATCACAGAACTTATATCACAGAACTGGCTCCGTTGGAACACAGGAATGGTGAAATGTAGGAATAGGAAAAACAAATGATTTCTATAGGAATGCAAGAGCAAAACTGAGGATTCGGAACCCATAGGAATACATATGTGTAGTTGTTTGGATAGAACACATGAAAGGAATAGTCAAATGGTACTGATTTTGTCAAACGTCCCACCTAAGACTGCTGCTTAAGAGATTTGCATCAATAGCTATGAGGCACTGTTTGCCTCGATCCTACGCAAAGGAAAGAAAAAAAAAAAGAAGTTCGAGTGGATGTTTTTTTCCTATGATCTTCCTGTAAAATAGGCAACATAGGAACATTCCTATGGAAGAATCCTCCATTCCAAAGCATGAACAGTGTTCAATCCTATAGGAAATAAAATCCTCCATTCTTCCAAAATTCCTTCAATCCAAAGGAGCCTTAAAACATCCAAGTTCTTTTTGACCAAGGGAGCAGTACTAAGCTATATAGCTTATATAGCCCATGAGCCCATGCCAAACAAGCCTCTCCCTGTGCCATAACGGCCCATAGCCACCCCCGCAACAGCCCAGCTTTCAGGTGCGCAACCGCACGGACATGGCTGGGGTCAGAGCAAGGCCATTTCTCCGGTGTGAGGTGGTGCCACGGAAGGTGAAGCTCCAGCGACGCCGCACGCCTCCTTGTCAACAACCCACACAGGTGGCTGCCGCTGCGATAGAGTTGCTCTCCGCCTCGATGGAGTGCCCCGTACCGCCGGCGGCTTCTCCCTCGCCACGCCGGATCCAACAAGGTGTGTACATACGTCTCACACTTCAGATGCGGCGCATGAGGAAGCGTTCTAGTTTCAGCAGAGTTGAATCGATTTCGATTGCGCTGCAGAGTTCAGAACCTACTGTACTCAGTTGCATAATTGCATTGCACAACCGAGTAGTATGGATTTTTGGATTCTATGTGAGGACCGGCTATAAAAACTTATCTGCTGAGATGTAAACTAATGCCGCGAACTCTTGGCACCTCTTGCACGGGTCAATCGATCTGAGTCGTTGTCCCTGCTCGGATGCTCCTTTGGCTGCATTCAGAAGTGAGGAAATGGAGGCAAAATTACTTGATTCCTCTGCGTTTTGGTGTTTATGGTTGACAATGACATGCCTATAGATATCCAGTTCAACGGTGCCCATCAAAATTGTAGTTAATTGCTCCTTCTTTTTTTACTACTATTGATGTAGCCTTGTAGGTAGTTTCCATTCAATTTCCATATTGCCTGATTCAAATTATGTTGTACAGATGAAACCAAACAATTTTGTTTCTAATGATCAGCTCATTTTTTATATGGACTTGGATGGCCGATGTAAAGCGTACATTATGTTGTACAGCTGGAACCAAACAATTTTGTTTCTAATGATCAGCTCATTTCTGATATTGACTTGGATGGCTGATCCGATCTAAAGAGTACATTATGTTGTACAGCTGGAACCAAACAATTTTGTTTCTAATGATCAGCTCGTTTCTGATATTGACTTGGATGGCCAATCTAAAGAGTACAGTCAATAGAAATACACTTTTTTTCACATCTTTTGGACAGTGTTCATGTTGCTTGTTGCTACTTTCAGTTTACACTACTGAAGAAGACAAATACACATGCCAGTCGAAAGCAATACATGTTTGTTCACTTCTCTTGGACAATTCTCTTGTTGTTTCTGCTGGTGTTATGCGGTGAAGTAATACTCTTCTTGCAAGAAATCTGTCTCCTAACTATAAGGGACATGCGTGTTGCTTCTGAAGCACTGATGATACTAATGCTACATTGCATCTCCTGACCTTACCTTCTGAACTTCCATTTCAAGGTGTGTACACTTCTCTTGACATGCTACACATTTAGTTGTCTTCGGATAGTTAGTTTTCGTAATGTTGTTGATACACAGGATCCAGTCTGGGCGAGCAAGTATGGCCAGAGCAGATGTAATGCAACTAAATGGGTTGCAAAAGAACGTGACACAAGAATGGGATACTTTCATGTCCTGGTTGCGCAGCGAGAGAGGGGTCATGACCCAAGCTGAAGTTCTTGTGCCTCTTTCAATAATACTTTTCGCCATTCAGATTATATTTGGCTGGTGGAGACGCTGTTGCCACAGTTCACTCATCAAATACCTGCTCTGGCTTGCTTACAGTACGACACCCTCTGTGGTGATCTACACTCTTGGTCTTATGCAGTTGTCTTCAGTTAATGGTGAGTTGTTTCATATTTGGTCTGTTGCGTTGCTCGTGGCCCTTGGTGGTACAAATAGTATGACGGCCTATGTCATAGAAGACAACGAGCAGTACTGGAGGCATTTTGTTCAGCAACTTTTGTATGTGATTAACTTCTTTGCCATGCTTAAGGTCCATTTAAAACTCGAGACATTCCTGGATTTAGTTTATAGTTTCTTATTGGTATTTATTCTATCTCTGAATGTTGGAAGGATTTATGCGAGTAAGACAGCAAGTAGTTTCTCAGATGACCGAAGCCTGTATCTTGCAGAGTATATGAAGCATGAGCACAAAAATACAACCAGTTACGACCCTGTCACTCTAGAAGGCTACAACTACCTTGTATCTTGGAGAAGGGTATCAAGTGAAGGATTAAGAAGGTTTCCATTGGTAGGTGATAAGATAACTGTCAGCGATATCTGGCTTGATAGCGGGATCAATGTACAATTGAAGGAGCTGTCCCTTTCCTTCGCCTTATTTCAGCTGTTAAGGAGGCGTTTCTTTGGGGTTTCTTGTCCTGAATCCAAGCTTCAGAAAACTCATGATCTTATTTTTCGTGGACTGTTGTTGAATGTAGAAGAGAATTACAGAACTACATTCCGGGTGATTGAGGCAGAATTGGTTTTTGCTCATGATCATATGTTTACCAGCTCTGCTTCCTTCAACACTAGATTGGGTAAACCTATCATAATCCTAAGTATCATTAAATCAGTCATTTATTGTTATGCAATACTATGGTCAATTTTAAAGCACGAAAATGTTAGTAAAGTATTCATGGGGCTACTTCTGGCACTAGAGCTATTACAACTGTATGTTTATTTGTCATCCGATTGGGCTAAGCTACGATCTATTTGTCGGCTTGAGTGTTCTTTAGAAGGCACTTGTGACATTGGTTGCCTGTTCTGGGATAGGCTTCCGCAGTTATTTGGACGGTGGCAAAACAAGATTGGTCAGCTCTCATTACTCAAGGATTTACACCGCCAATCATTCACACATGACATGCTAGGAACTCTATCTTGGTGTATCTCTGCAAAGATTCTTCAGTGCCAGGAATCATCCTTCTCGAGAGGTATCAGTAACCCAGGTATTAAGGGGCCAGACCACATTAGGTTGTGTGACAATGTTAAGTTAGCAGTTGCTCAAACTCTGAAACGCAATGCTGGTAAACTGTCTAATGGAGAATCATCTTTGAGGCGCAATGGTCAAGATAGGCTTATATGGGCATGCAGACAGAAAAATCATGCCAACTCCATGTTAATTTGGCACATTGCAACAGAGTATTGCGAGATCATACATGTGCATCAGTCAGCCACAGCGGAGCAGATAAGTGATAATGACCTTAACCTTGCTAGATCACTGTCAAGATACTGTGGATACTTAATGGCATTTGTCCCAGAACTGCTTCCTGACCATCACTTGGACACTACCGTGTGCTTTCATGGAGTAAGGAAGGATGCCCTAGAGTTCCTGCAGGAAGAGATATCACTTGAAAGCAAGTGTAGAAAGATGAAAAATTTCAGCTGGCGATTACCACGACATCAGGGAACTTTTGTGAAGGGGATACTGCTTGGGAAGCAGCTGGAAAAAATAGGTCCTGCCAGGTGCTGGACGGTACTGGTAGATCTCTGGACCGAGATGATACTGTACATTGCTCCATCAGACAATGCAAGAGATCATATACAGCATCTGGCAAACGGTGGGGAATTCCTTACTCATTTGTGGGCCTTGCTTTCGCATGCTGGGATTTTAACTAGGGAGGAACACAGCTTGGATGAAGAAAATACAGTTGTCCAGCCTTGAGGATGAAAAATCCATGAGCAACAAGCACCAGGATGTATGTGATATGTGTAATGTAAGACTAGCTTGCTTATTGCCGTTTTGTAATTTATTGAAAGCTGTATCTATACTAGGTCTGTTGCGGTGCACTGCCATGCCACGGAAGCTGAAAAATTCTCAATGCAATAAATTTAACAATTATATTAATGGAATCTCTTTGCTGCCCGGATAAATTAGGACGGAAGCTACCCACCACAATTCTATCTATACCTAATAATAAATTATAAAAATTTCAGTTCACCATATCTTTATATGTTCACCATGTCTTTCATCAGATTTCAGTCTGTCCTAAATTTTTTTCTGCCATCGGTACCCAAGTCGGCCTAGGTATCGGTGCGAATCGCTTCAAACGCTGGTACCCGAGTCGGTCCCTCCTAGCTGGCCAGCGGTGGAACGTACCTGGATATGTCTCTGCTCTCTCCTTCCTCCTGTGCGTGGCCATACACCGCGTAGTACATGATTTGCACACGTATGTGATGGTCAATGCTACTGTCGGCGGCGTGGCTCTTAACGACGACGTATCCCTGCACATGCAAATAAGGGAAACCACGTCCTTGGCCCGTCCACCCCAAAGACAGATAGATCCATGGTGTCTGATGTTGCCTGCGGCTGGCTCTGCCTCACGTCTTTTGGGGTCAGATGTGGAGGTATTAAGAGGTAATATTAGAGTAAGATAAGGTTTGATTAATTTCTATTATTATTATTATTATTAAATAAATATGTCTCCAAGCTATATGTTATTATAAATATTAACTATCTAATACCATAGATAGTTATGGTTATCAATAAAATAAATTACAGACTTTAATGTTATAAAAAAGATAAATATAAATATATATGTAATATTATGTCATCACTTTCTATGATCATTTAATGTTTTTCTCCCGTTGCAACGCACGGACATATTTGCTAATACTTATAATGTATCATTAAACATCATCATCTATTTGGAACAGCTCAACTACTGAAACCATAAAAAAAACCAGCAGAATTAAAAATGTGGCTTGTAAAACTGCTGTGAAACTTTACTCCACGATACACATACTCTAAGCTACATCAATCAGCAGAAGTGTTTTGCCTTTTGTAGAGACTCGCCGGCATGTCAGTGTAAGGATGCAGGTTCAGGAAAAAAATAAATCAGGATAAACCTTAAATTCCTTCTGATCTTTTGGGCCATTTCCAGTAAATTCATCATAGAACTGCTTGAACCTCCTATTCCACTTTTACCTATGGTTTACTTTCAAAGGAAAGAAATTCATGAATGATGTTGGCTGCTAGTGTCGTGGCGATTCTGCGTTGGCGGAGGAGACTACAGCCCTTGTTCGACATCGAACGAAGGTCCGGCCTCGTCTCCCTCAGTCTTTGGGCTCGTCTCGTGGCAATGGAACGCGCGATGCTTTCGCGAAACCTCTACTACCGTCACCGAAAGGCTGCACATCTTGTATTATATACTCTTTCTCATCTAATACAAAGATACGTACACTCATGTCTGTTCTTGAAATTTTCATGAATGATGTCCTTGTCATCAGGTTTTACCGAGATGACAGCACTCAACTTAATTAGTCTCTCTTCCATCTAATACAAAGATACGTACACTTATATGTGTAGAATGTAAGATTTTTTTTTGAATAACAGGTTTCCCCAGCTTCTTCTAAGTCTGAAATGGTGATAGAGGAGGCTGCCTTCTCTTTGGAAGAACTGGTGGCCGAGGATACTGAAAAAATCCAAGGTGCAGATGACATACAGGAGGAGCAAATTTGTCAGAATCAGGGTCTTCCACTTGATGGTATGGTCGAGGTTGGGCAAGTTAAGAAGAGGAAGAAAAGGCAATGGGGACCTGCTTTGAGGGTTGATCGTCCTAGGAGAGTTCCTGAGGATGGGAGAACAATTATGCAAAAAGCGCAAGATCTTAAGGAGAAAAGGAACACAGTAAAAGGTATGCGCAAAAAACTTCTTTTGCTTTTGAAAGCAATGAAGTCTTATTACAAAAAGCTAAGAGTATAAATATTTCTTTTGGCACTGATGTCAAGAATGCACATGAAAAATTGAATAATTTAAAAGCTAAAGAATTGAGTGATAGAGAGATGTTTGAAAGTAACAATCCAGAGGTTAACCTTCCTAGTAATCTTGAGGTTCAAATTCTAGTTGAGGATTTTTCTCCTTTAGGAGAGGGATGTGATAACTGTTTAAAAGAAGGGGTTGATGTAGATATTATGACACAGGTTGATGGGATAGCTTCTAAGAGCTGTGTAAATAATTCTGATATTGTTAAAAATGATAGGAGCATTCTGGAATGTTAGAGGCCTTAATAAAGAAGGTCGTCTACGGTGCTTAGCTGATTTTGTGAAAGATAATAGTCTAGATTTTGTTGGTTTACAAGAAACAAAAAAGGAAAGTTTCAATGAGTCTTTCCTTATATATATTCATAAGGATTTTAATTGGCATGTGCTGCCAGCAAAGGGCACTGCTGGGGGCATCCTTATTGGTTTTAATTCTAGAAAGTTTGAACTGTTAGCTTGTATGAATGGGGAGTTTTGTGCTTCTGTGATAGTTAAAAACTGTTATGATAAGTTTGTTTGGAGGTTAATTGTGGTTTATGGTTCACCGTATGAAGAGGGGAAGTTGAGTTTTATTCAAGAGTTGGATTCCTTCCTAGATAACTGGGAGGGACCGACTGTTATTGGGGGTGACTTTAATCTGGTATCTAGTTGTAAGGAGAAAAATAATGGAATAGTGAATCTTAAATGGGCTGATATGTTTACAAACTGGATTAACAAATATGGGTTGATAGAGTTGAAAGCCTCTAATAGGTCATATACGTGGACCAATAATCAAGAGCAGCCAATCGTGGCAGCCATTGATAAAGTCTTTTGCTCTAATTCTTTTGAACAGAAGTTTCCTTTGGCGTTTGTTTCAACAAAAGCTAGGGCTCATAGTGATCATGTGCCTTTAATCCTAAATTTGAATTGTTGTAAGAGGAGGAAACCTAGTATTTTTAGATTTGAAAAATGGTGGCTTGAGCAACCAGATTTTAGAGAGTTAGTGGTAAAGGTGTGGAACACAGCTTGTGCTTTTACTGATCCTTTAGATATTTGGCAATTTAAGATCAGGTTGCTTAGGAAGAAAGCAAAGGGCTGGTCTTGGAATAGGAATGCTGAAGTCAGAAAACTTAAACAGCAACTCCTTAAGGAGTTTGAGGAGTTAGATATTAGTTCTGAAAAAAGTGTTTTATGCCAGAAAGATAGAGATAGAATGGATACAATTACTAGAGATTTAGAAGCCTTGTGGAGTATGAAAGAAATAAAAGTTAGACAGAGATCTAGAGATAGGAAGATTATGGAAGGAGATAGAAATACAGCTTATTTTCAAGCTGTGGCTAATTAAAGAAATAGGAAGAAGAAGATCCTTGGGCTTGATGGGCCTGAGGGATGGATTGAGAAGAATGATGCCATGCTTAAGCATGCAATGTCTTTTTATAAAACTTTGTTTGGCAAGGAGGAGGATGCAGGGGTTAGTTTAAATGAGGATTTTTGGGAAGAAAGTGAAAAGGTTTCTGAGGATGAAAATGTGTTGTTAGAAGCCCCTTTCTCAGAGGAGGAGGTGAAGGAGGCCGTTTTTGGTTCATATGCTGAGGGGGCTCCCGGACCTGATGGTTTTTATTTCCTATTCTATCAGGTTTTGGGATATTGTTAAAGATGATTTGATGGTCCTAGTCAAGTGTTTTGAGAAGGGGGGTTTGAACCTTGAAAGGTTGAATTTTGCTATGATTACTCTTCTACCTAAAGAGCCTGATGCCAGGACTCTTAAGAAGTATAGGCCTATTAGTCTTCTAAATTGTAGTTTTAAGATTTTTGGTAAGCTGTTGAATAATAGATTGATTAAATTTGCAAACTGGCTGATTGCTTCTAACCAAACAACTTTCATTAAAGGTAGATATATTTTGGAAAGTGTTGCTGCTGCTCATGAGATTATTCATGAGGTGCATAGGAAGAGAGAAGTTGGTATTATCCTTAAACTCGATTATGAGAAAGCTTATGATCGGGTTAGTTGGAGTTTCCTTGAAGAAATGTTAAAATCTAGGGGTTTTGGTGTTAAATGGAGAGGTTGGATTTTAAAAGTGGTGCAGGGTGGTTCTATTTGCATTAGAATGAATGATGAGAATAGTGCTTTCTTTAAACCAGGTAAGGGGATTAGACAAGGGGACCCTCTTTCTCCCCTTCTTTTTAATTTAGTAGTTGATGTGTTTACTAGGATGCTCATGAGGGCAGCTAAGAAAAATCTGATTTCTGGTTTGTTACCTCAATCTAAGCCTGGGGGCATTATTAGTTTACAGTATGCTGATGATACCCTACTTTTCCTTGAAAATAATCTAGAAAAAGCAGCCAATTTAAAGTGGTTGTTGGTTTGTTTTGAGCAACTGTCTGGTATGAAAATTAATTATGATAAAAGTGATCTTCTGGTTTTAGGTATGGATGATGAGAGGGCTAATGATGTTGCAAAAGTTTTTTGCTGTAAAAGAAGTGATTTCCCTATGAAGTACTTAGGAGTTCCATTGCATTTCTCAAAACTTAGGAGAGAAGATCTACAACCTGTGATTGATAAAATTGTTAAGAGGATTGCTGGGTGGAAGGGCAGGCTCCTGTCTTATGCAGGTAGACTGACCCTACTTAAGTCTTGTCTAGCCAGTATTCCGGTATATTTGCTTTCCATAATTAATTTCCCTAGATGGGCTATTGACATGCTTAACTCACATATGGGTCACTTTCTTTGGAACAATTCTGAGGATAGGCACAAGTATCATTTAGCCAATTGGCAACTGATTGCTCAGCAAAAAGAGCTTGGGGTTCTAGGGATCTCTGATTTAAGAAGTTTGAATATGGCTCTTTTAAGTTCCTGGATTTTCAGATATCATTTAAATTCAAATTCTATTTGGACAAGAATTGTTGATTTCAAGTATAAAACAAAGAATCCAAATATTTTTTGCTGCTCGGAGGAGGGGGCTTCTCCTTTTTGGAAAGGAGTTATTTGGGCTATGCAAGCTGCCCATATGGGAATTAGATGGGTTGTTGGAAATGGTGAAAAAGTTAGATTCTAGGAAGACCAGTGGCTATGTAATACAAGCTTAGCTATTCTTTTTTGGCCTCTTTATGTTATTAATGAACAGCAAGGAAAGTCGATTAGGGAGGTGTGGAATGGTGAGGAGCTTCAGCTCTCCTTTAGGAGAAATGTCTCTGAAAGGCTTATGAACATGTGGGAAGAGTTAAGAACGGCTGTGCAAAGCATTAGGATGAATGATGAGGAGGATCAAATCTTGTGGTCTTATAGTTCTACGGGAAAGTACTCTGTGCAGTCCTTATATGCTGTTATTAACCATAGGGGTGTGGTTCCAGTTTTTGTCCCAGCTGTGTGGAAGTTGAATATTCCTCCTAGGGTGCAGTTTTTTCTTTGGTTGGTCTCTAATAATAGAGTTCTAACTAGGGATAACCTAGCAAAAAGAAGGGAGGTTACTGATGCTACTTGTTTGTTTTGTAATGAAAAAGAATCTATTTCTCATGTGTTCTTTGAATGTTGTGTTGCTATGCATGTTTGGAAGTTTGTATCTATTTTACTGGATAGAAATGTTGGTTTTGATTTTGAATCGGTTGCTTCCTTATGGATAACAAATAAAAAGTACATGGTTTGTAATATTGTTACTTCGGCAGTCTTATGGGTGATTTGGAAATTGCGAAATTCTTTATGTTTTCAGGGTGTACCATGGAGTGGGATGAAGAAGGTGTTTGCTATGGCGGGAAGGATGCTGAGGAGCTGGTTGCCAATGTACAAAGCGGATGTGCAAGAGAGGGTGAAGAGGTTGGTTCGTTCGTTGGAAATCGAAGCAAGCTCAGCTCCACAGATCGAGTGGGTTCGGGATACATAAGGGAGAAAGCCCAAGTTTGATTTTGGTAATTAATGACACCAAGTTGCTAACGCCTTGTGATTAAGTGATTTGAGTTAGGCATAGCAACACATGTGATGAAGGTGCATGGTGGCATGGAAAGGTGCCCACATGATCACAAAGGGATGAAGCATGAAGTGAAGATTATGATGATAGATGAGGAGCAAAAGTTATCAAGGCAAAGGTATAAACATAGGGTTTTACTTTTGCCGGTCTAAGATGAGTAGAGAAGTGATTGACCGGGTTTAAGATAGATAGCCGACTATCAAGAGGGGAAATCACGGTCATC
>Ga0182004_10002315_pt1 | contig 14721 bp, 10 predicted proteins | sample Sormic07211540_1_FD_120479 | JGI IMG/M metagenome (GOLD analysis project Ga0182004, IMG submission 120479) | Endophyte microbial communities from Sorghum bicolor roots, Mead, Nebraska, USA - 072115-40_1 MetaG | ecosystem: Host-associated > Plants > Roots > Unclassified | place: USA: Nebraska...
AATACGAAAACGAAAACGAAAATGGTAAAGTCGGACACGAAAACGAACACGAACTTACGAAATATCGAGAATTTCGAAAACGAACCAATTCGATCGGATTTATGTCGAACACGGTCGATATACAAAAACTTAATACGAAATACCGATATATAGTACCAAGTGCGTGACTAAGTATATATAGGATCAAGTTCAAGTGCATATAATAATTAAAAAGTGCATGATCCTTGGTGTTAGGTATTTAATACAATAGCTCACACATAAATACAAGTCTAGAATAAGCAATTAATAGCTAGCAGGAACGCAACTAGTCACCAGTAGAAAGAACGCAGATGCATGGTGAGTAGTATGTAATTGGGTTGTGTGACCCTATAGTTGATTAAATTCGGTTTAAACCAAATTTTAAATTCGAAATATTTCAAATTAAAAGTAGAAAAGTAGAAAACGGTCGAAAAATGTCAAAACCGTTTTCTACTTTTACATTTGAAATACGAAACATCTAAAATACGAAAACGAAAATGATAAAGTCAGACAAAAAAATACGAATTCGATCGGATCAAATATAGAAAGCGGTTCGGTTCGGTTCGGAATATTTCCATTCCGTTTTCAACCTTACACGGGAGGTAGGGAACTCTGTTTTGTGTTCGGCTTCATCAAATCAAATGGTTCGACGCGACACTGGAGCTGCCCTTAGGACTTGTTGCTTGGTACTCTCATCATCCTAAATTATAAGTTATTATAAGAATTTCGGAAAGTTAAAGTATCTCAAGTTTAATCAAAATTATATAATAATATAGTACCATTTATAAAACTAACTAAGTATTATTAGGTTTTTTATTAGTTATATTTTTATAGTAATATTATTTGATGTCATAATTTTTTCTATAATATTGGTCAAATTTGAAATGCTTTAACTCTCCAAAATTATTGAAATGACTTATAAATTGAAATGCAGGGAGTAGATAATAGTAGCGATATTTGCAGCCGAACACAATAATAGTTGCTTTTGTCAGCAAACTATTGGGTTCAGCACAAAGTCTATTTCGTTGTGCGATTCATGTGTGATGCTTAAAAAATCGTGTTTTCTTACTATTATATTGTCATTTGTCAACTTTGAGATAGTGTGTGTGTGTGTTTTTTTTTTCCAGTTTCGGGATCGGGAGAGTAGTCCACATGCAAATGCAAATGCGTTTAGTCAGAGCAGTGAGATTGGCACGGGCCGCCTGCATCTGAATCCACACACACTAAGCCCTCAGAAGCATCTAGTGGACTTTCCGTGGTTGGTCTTTTGTGCTCGATTCCAGAAATGAGCTTTCCACGATATTTGATCGGCAGTGACGACCGTCTTATTTGATTGGTTATTGGTTATACTGTTTTGTTGTGTGAAAAAAGTATTATTAAATAATTAATAAATTTAACATGTAAGGTCAAACGAATAAGACGTAACAGGACACCGTCCATGCCACACGTTGACTGACACGATGTGATGTGTGTACGGCCTGCACAAAACCGTTTGTTTTTGTTTTGTTTTGGTCCCTGCTGCCTTCCAAGTTCTTTATACGTAAAGGCAAGCAGGCAAACCGTATATATACTCTTTCTTCTACAAAACCGCCGCAGGCATGCATGCATGTGTGACTTTTTGAGCCTGCGAGGCAGATACGTACCGCTAGGAGCTGCCATTATCACGTTGTCATGTTCTCATTCCATTAGACAACTTCGAGAGCTCAACGATAGGTTCGAAAGATGTAAACACACAGATTGGTTTCTTAGTATGGCATCATTTGATCCTGTCAGCATACAACGTTTAGTTTATTGGCACATTCCCTGATCACGATTGGAAGAAAGTATGTAAAGCTAAGGTTGAACCAGCAAAATATAGATTTTTCTGCCGGTTGTTACTCCAACGAAAGACTTCAGACAAGATCATACGGCGAGGTGGCAGACCCTATCTGCAAGCTATGCACAACAGAAACTGAATCACCGAAGCATCTGGTGCCCGAGTGCACACCTTTTCACAAATGGTCTGGTCATTGCTAGCCCAGAAGTTTCATCTTCCAATAATCAACCAGAGCATGTCGACCACACAGATCAAGACATGGTGGTCTGTCATGGTTGGACCAGATCAAAGAACGACAACCACAAACCGCGCCCAGGTGATCATCTATGCTATCTGAAACCTATATATGGAAGGAGCGCTGTAGGAGAGTCTTCGACAACAAAACACAAACACCAACACAGGTAGCAAGTTTAATCCAGCAAGACATTTTGCTATATGCCATGGGCATGGCGCATGAGTCAGAACATGTAAATAGCTAGTATGTAACATAGTGAGAGTTTTCAGACTGCAATTGCAGTGCAGTTTTTCTTACTTTCTAGATTACTGTTGTTTTTGGCTGGATTGTATTACCAGCATGTAAACCTGTTTGTACCTTTTTCTTTCATCTCTACTTAATGCAAAGGCAGAGCACTTGCCTTTCATGCTAAAAAAAATATGACAAAAACCAATCTGGTTAAGCTTGCTCAATTTGTCGTCCTAATGATTTGTCAACAGGAGAGTTTGTTCAAAAAGATAGTGTGCAGTGCCTGTGCTTGTCAACTTGAGCTCTTTATTACTGATGTGCGTGGAGATAAAAATTTAGAAAAGTGAAGACTTGCTGAGCTTTTCTTTTGCTTAGCTTGTTGAAACAAAAAAGCACACCAAATATGATACTATGGGTCTGTTTGGTTTCCTGGTTTATTTCTAGCTTGGCCATGAAACCAAATAGGCCCTATGTGTAGGCTTCATAAGTTGGTGCTAGTACTTCCTGTACCAACGGCTAGCGTAGAGAGTGTTTTCAATAGTGAATTTTGTAAAGAATAAGTCGAGAAATAGGATGTGAGATCAATACTTGAATGATTGACGGGTTAGTGAAGGTTTTTTTAGAAAGAATCAGGCAGGAGAAGCTATTGATTTGATTATAATAAAAAGAAAAGCATAAATTAGGCGTTACAACAAATTAAGAAATGAAAATAGACAACAAAGCTAAACTAACACATGTAAGCAACTATCTCAAACTATCGACAACGATCGATTGTACCGAGACCTCAACACACGCTGCACAATACCGTCGTAATGCTCCACTCAAAAGCAAAGCAACAAGAACAATAGATAGCTAGGCCACTACCCCAGTCCATATCTTTCCTTGCGGCGTGGATAACAAATAAGCCTTCATGTCGACATGCCATCGTTAGCGAATGATGTCCCACACTAAGCTAGCCATTGTCATGCAAGCTGATCTCGACTGCCGTAAGCCACTAACGACACTCACAATACAGACTCTATTATAGAGTCTAAAATTATTTATTATCTCGAACAATATGGACTTAGAGTCTAAATAAGACTTAGTGTCGTCATCGTGGCATCGCCTTCGCTTGCGCCACTTGGTGATGTTGTCCTACACTAGACTAATCCATGCTATGCAGGGCTAGCTGCCGCAGTGTCCTACCAGGCTGATACATGTGTAGCTTCCCCTAGACATTGCGACTTTATCCTCCAGACCACCTCATTGTAGGAAGCAGAAGATAATCATTGGGTCCTCCAGTTGCCGTTAAACAACTTTCTTGCGACGTGACAACCATCACTATGTGGGAGTGGGACACTTTCGCTGACCACCTCCTCGGCTCCTCCCGCACTAGTTTTCTTGCCAACTTCGCAGTCACAACTGGCACACGTCCTGCCAAACTGCAGCTGTCCAATTGCCAAACATAAGCCTTGCACCCCATCATTGCGCCAACACAATCTTCAGGCCACTTTGGCCACACAGGCACCTCAAATGCTTGACCGAGTCTCCCTACTACAATATACTAAAATTATTTATCTCCTATTTGTCCTATTAAATATTCTTATGCATTGCAATTGGGAAAATGTCACAAGATAATATGTATTGACATCGACATTCTGCATGCTATGAACCTTCTCATGAATAGAATTTTGCTTTATTAAAAGGGCAATATTCCAATATTGTTCCAAATTTTTATCTTGTTTTGTATTTTAACATAGAGTTAGCACCGACACATTACTAGTAGAAGTAGGGATACTAAGGATTAGGGGGGGGGGGATGTGGTCTAAGGTAGACCCAAGGCGCGAGGTGAGTGTGGAGTTGGCGAAGTTGCTGACAAACACAGTGTTGGTGAATGCGCGGTCCAGACGAGCGAGGGTGGTAGAGGCACGTTTGTTGGACCAGGTTAAGAGACGGTCCAACAGAGCCAACTCAGTGAGGGTAGGGGCCTTGATTGTATTGTTGAATTTGATTGCCAACGCGTCGGGTGAAGTTATTGGTGTTTTTGTCAAATGGGGATGTTGAGGCTGAAGTAGTCATTGCGAGGATCGGATCAGTGTCCCAGTGGTCGGAGGGGACATAGATAGGGGGGTTGTGACCATGAGGCTGTGAGCGATTTTGAGGTGATCAACGCGCAAATCATGGTGGGGTTCCAAGTCGTGCGAGATACCCCTAGAGCTATCAGCTAGGAGAAGTCGTACTCGCCAAGGTAGGAAGGAAGGAGGCACGCTTAGGTTCAACTCATGTAATAAGCAAACTATATAAGTAGTGCCGAAAGCTTTTGGTCTAAAAATATGTCTGTTGCATACCTTTTTTTATTTTAAAGCGAACAAACCTTTGAACGATTCAGTTCGTTGATGAAACGTGACGTGGTAGTAGGAAAATTTTACTAGACTGTTGTAGGACTCTATACTCTGTTTTAAGGAGTTTTTTTTATTTATACAGTATAATATAAAATAGCTAAATCATAAAACTTGTCTAAGAAGGTTTTTGGGCCTTATTTAGTTTCCAAAAAATTTCAAGATTCCTCGTCACATCGAATTTTACGATGAGTATTAAATTTAGACGAAAACAAAAACTAATTACACAATTTGACTGTAAATCGCGAGATGAATCTTTTGACCCTAATTAGTCTATGATTGGACAATATTTGTCATAAACAAACGAAAGTGTTACAGTACCTAAAATCCAAAATTTTTGCCAACTAAACAAGGCATTTGTTTTTGAGAATCTTCTGGCTCTTGAATAGGACGGCCCGCAAAGAAAAAGCCCATTCGCAGGACCACGCTTTCGGGCACTTGCCGTTCCTTTCCTAATTCCTACATGGCAGCTGCGGCCGCCGCCATCCGCGCGGTCACCGCCGTAGCTGGCCTCTCGGCGGCAGCTCGTCATGTGGCTTCTGGTCTCCGCCAATCTGCTCGGCGTGGCTTCGTCGGCGACACCGCCGCCTTTACGCGGCGGCCGCTGCTGCCACACCACGCCACATCGGGCGCACACATCCTCCGGCGCGGCCTCGCTGTTGTCCCCGGCGAAGGCGATGATCACTCTGTCGGAGTCGGAGTCGAGGTCTCCCCGGTCGCCCCCGATCCTTTTGACCCTTGCGACCCTGAATCTCCTGGTAAAAACCTAATCCATCTTCAATCCCTTTCAGTCTAATCCAATCTAATCTCTCGCAAGTTACACACATTTTTTTTCCCTTTTTGCTTGCTTGGAATTGGAATTGGAATCGATAGACGATCCGGAAACCTGCTTCGCATACGACGACGTGGACCTGGAGTCGGAAGAAACCATGTGGGCGATGTACGAGCGGTGGTGCGTCTTCCACGGCGTGAAGCGCGACCGCGACGACATGCTCCGGCGCTTCTCTCTTTTCAAGGACAGGGCGCGCAGCATCCACGAGTTCAACAAGTCTGGTAAGCCTTGGACCCAGGGACTCAACAAATTTGGTGATCAGACGCCAGAGGAGCGCTCCAAATTGTTTCCGCCACGTTTCTCGAGGCCTTCAAGTCATCAAGCTTAATTGAGCGAGGGATACTATTGACTCATCATCTGATCATCATGGATCGGCTGCTTCAGGTCCAGCCAGCTCGGCATCCGTTAAGTAATAATGTTATTAATGTTTGTGTGGATGAAATGAAATCCGTACGTGCAATGCTTTGTATGGATGAACAAAATGTCTACAAGAATTTGTTTGATTATTTGGATGAATAATTATGTTCTCTGCAGATTTTCCCATTCAATATATTATGCCAGAACCTTTTTTTTATTGTTGATATACATGATGTAGTTACTATACTACAAATACTATTACTCTTTGGTGCATCTGTTTGTGCAGCTGACAGAATGCAGAAACTCTCATACTACTTTCTTCACCCTCAAGATCTTATAGCTGCACTTCGCCTCCCAAGACGCCCTTCAATGGAGAGAACTATTGATTGTTATATAAGGAATAAGGAATGAGGTGACAATGGATCAACCCTTTCAATGAAGATCTTGTACCCTGAATGAGGTAAGTCTATTAATTAGGACATTGATGCAGGCGTAGTATACTGGCTAGCCATCTCCATAAAAATACATTATATATTCTCTATTATCTTAACTAGCAAAAATACCCGTGCGTTGCAACGGGAGAAAAATAACTATCAAATTTGTATTTATATCTTTATTACCTAATTGTATATATATCTATACCTAAAGAGGTAAAATTTTAGACTTTTTTTTCGTCCATCTATTTTTTTGTCTGTCCTTCTCTAACTACCGAATGATGGAGAGTTTCTTTTATCTGGACTTATATATATAACTTGTGCTCATACGAATTAGAATAACTTGCGTTTAAACCAATATGGAGTGGAAGTCCTAATATAGGTGAGATGAGACCCACACACTTCACGCGCGTACCTCCACTTCTCGCAGGCGCCGTACGATGTCATTGTGCCGACAGCGAGCTCGGTAGCTACCTCCGGTGGCACAGGCGAGGACTTCGACGAGTCGAACATCTAGGGCGCGTTCGAGCCTCCTGAGTCGGTCAGGGCGGGCCAGTTTCTAGCCGCGCGGAAAGCGTTGCCAATGAAGCTGGCGCCGGACGGTGCACGGGTCGCTGCCGGTGAAAATCTCGGATTGGTCCAAGATCCTAGGCAGCGACTACCGACCTAGCTACCACTATGGCGCAGGAGGCGCCGGGGAGTGGTCGGAGCTCGACGGCGATGAGAACAGACCATCGGGTAAAAAAAAGAAATTAGACAACGACATATATAACAACACTATATGGAGATGGAGACAGTTAAAAAAAAGGCTGACGTGGGTGGCGGACAGAAAAGCAGGTGAACTGATATTTTCACAATTAAATATTAAAAAAAAGATAAAAGGATAGATATATAATATATGCAAAAAAAAACCATGCCTCAGCCTGTCCGTCGCCTACCCCACGTGTGGCCCTCCATCTCCCCCGACGCTCTGTCTCCAGCACCTGTGCCCACCCCGCTCGCAACTCTCCATCTCCCCCGATACTCCCTATGCCCGACGCTCCTCTCCTCTCTCCCAGCAACAAACCCCAAGGCGGACCGGCCTGGCGGTGAGGCGGCGGCGCGGCGGACGGGGCTAGGGTTTCATGGCCGCTGTTGCGCTGATTGCACCCTAGGTCTCCGTCTTCCCCGGTGAGCACGCTCGGCCTCCGCAACGGGCGAGCTCCTTGGCGGTAGGTGAGTTGGGCCTCCTACTCGCTTCCCTCCATGTACTCCTCCGCTGCCTCCTGTCGCCATGCCAGCGGCAGCCTGCAGTCCGGCACCCAGGCCAGCAGATCAGGGCCTCTGCACAACGGATCAAATTGTTTGTCATCAGGTTCTCCGCTCAGAGACGGAGACGGAGGTAGATTTGGACTTCGATTGAATTGGCTGCATTTGATTTCGTGTCTGATTTGAAAGTGATTTCGTGTTTGATTTGGAAGAGGAGATTTCTTTCCAGTCTATGTTGCGTCCGAACTCCGAAGTAATCCGATCTTCACCACCGAGGCCCGGCGGACTGGTGGCAGAAGAAATCTATAGGCAGACTGAAATTTTGGCTCTTTATAGATAGGTATAGATGTAGAGAATTATCTATCCTTATATATATATATATATATATATATATTATATTATATTATATATATCTATCCCTAATAATAAAGAGGCAAAATTTCAGCCAAAATTTTCGTCTGGACTAATTTTCGTCTGGCCTATCCCCTGGACCGGATTCAAACTGGACTCGCTCACATCTCGTATCCCAGATAGAATAGAAATCCAAATCATACTACCTCTTCTCCTCGGGCGCGCAGGAGCAGGGCCGGCCGCTGGATCTCTTGGCTCCGATCCAGATTTCCTGATGGGGTAGATGCTGGATTCCTGGCCCCGGAACCCATCGAAGCCTCGCCCTAGCCAGTGGGGAGAGGAGAGATGCCGAGTGGGGAAACAGGCCGAAGAGGAGAAGGGTGGTAGAATCATGTGAGGAGCTCCACTGGATTAGAAGAGGAGGAAGAATCATGGCGGAGGCGACGACGCGGTGAGCTCGGCGAGGAGGCACGGAGGGCAGGAGCAAGCAGCGCCGGGTGGAGGAGGAAGAAGAAGAAGCGGTTGTGGCGACAGGGAAGGGCGTGCCCGAGGAGGGCAGGAGCACAACCGTAGTTGCCATTGGAGTGGCGGTCGGAGCCGAGCAACGTGGGCGCCAGGCGTGGCTTTATGCCATGGATGAGGAAGACGGTTGCAGGATAAGGCGTCGGATGTGGACTGTGGTGCTAGCCAATTCAGTGGTTATGGGCTGGGCCTTCATTAGCCGCGTACTATGGATTTAGGCCCATTGAAGAGACAGATATACCTAATAAAAAATGTAGAGAATTATATATTTATATATATATATAAAATGTCTACAAGAATTTGTTTGATTATTTGGATGAATAATTATGTTCTCTGCAGATTTTCCCATTCAATATATTATGCCAGAACCTTTTTTTTATTTTTGATATACATGATGTAGTTACTATACTACAAATACTATTACTCTTTAGTGCATCTGTTTGTGCAGCTGACAGAATGCAGAAACTCTCATACTACTTTCTTCACCCTCAAGAGCTTGTAGCTGCACTTGGCCTCCCAAGAGGCCCCTTCAATGGAGACTACTATTGTTATATAAGGAATAAGGAACGAGGTGATGGATCAACCCTTTCAATGAAGATCTTGTACCCTGAATGAGGTAAGTCCATGAATGGAGACTGCCATTGATGCAGGCGTAGTATACTGACTAGCCATATCCATAAAAATACATTATATATTCTCTATTATCTTAAATGTAGAGAATCTAGCTGTTCCAATCTTGTGTTACCAGTCGATATAAAACTTCAGAAACTAATAATAATAGTTAAATGTCAAAAAAGTTTACCTTAGGCCAAACCTGTATGTGTGGACTAGTACTAGTTGGATCGACCCATTACATTCATCAGACCAAATGAAAATAGAGAAGCGATATGTCGACGGACTACCTCATCCAACAAACCAAAAACCCAAAGTCCCTTCCATAACTATAACCCATTTTAACATTTTCTAAGTGTTTTTTTATTGGTTGATGGCTATTGTTCTTGTCTCATCAAAAGAGTAAAGTCCGATCACTCCTCTGAACTAGTCACTAAGCTAGAAAAAATTCGGCGAGCTTCAATACTGGACAACAAACACACCTTAATTTTCAAAACTGGTCAAAATGCCTCTTGACCATTTCAAAGTGGCTTTTTAAATGTTTTTTCTGATATTGCAGTAATGCAGTGGGCCCACCTATCAGATGGTTTCTTTCTTTCGCTTATACTTTTATTATTAAAAAATATATCTGTTTTGTATGAAATCGTATGGAACACAGACTTTATATAAAAAAATTATGGAGATTGATTTCTACAACTTTGCTATGAAAGTTTGTATTCATGAAAAGGTTGATGGTGAAATATGTACAATGTTGATATAAAGTTCGTATTGGTACGTCTTCATATGAAAGTTATACTTTTTTATATAAGAGTGACAATCCGATAGGTGGGCTTCATTGCGACGTTTTCAAAACAGCTTTAAATTGATCAAGAGGGATATTTTGTCGTCCAGTTTGAAATTTAATGTGTGTTTGTTATCCGACATTGGCCTGTTCGGTTGGCTGGAAAAACGGTCGATGCTAATTTATTTTAAGAGAAAAATATTATTATTTTATTGAAACAGTATGGTTGATAAATTCAAGCTTTGTATAATTTACTTGCTAAATTAGTGACTTTTAATAAGTTAATAAAATAAGTAACAACCTTAATTTGTTTTTCCCTCTAATAGTTTGCTATACCAGCTTTCTTTTTAGATAAAGGAATATCCATTCTAACCTGCACATTCACTAGTGAATGCTTACAGCTTAAGCATTACAAAAGTTGGGACACAACCCAGAATCCGCTAAGCGGCAAACAAGATAAAAACTTGGACCCTAACACATGAGGGCAACCTAACCGTGACAAAGTCCAGAGCTCGGCTAAAGCGAGCAAACTGACCACAAATCTAAACCTTACACATGAAGACACTCGAACCGGGCAAACACAACAGAGATCTGTTGCCTTACATATATAGGAAGGAAATCAAAACAGGTACAGCCCAAGGCACAGACCAAAACAAAAGAAGGATTCTACACTCCTATTCTCTTATAATGTTTCCAGAAACTAAAGAGTTGTAGTGCTGCTCCTTCTAGATATCTGCAGCCATAATTCAAATTTTTTTCTCTCTTTCTCTTTAGATAGCAGAGACCAATGCCTGATCCAGAAAGTCCCCTGAAAATCACCTGCAAATAAGAATTAGCAACCAAATTTTGAAAAACCGCATCATTTCTATTTAGCTATAAAACCCAACAAAAAGCTGCTATCCCCACTAGCATTTGATTTCTTAGCCTTGGAGCAAAACCCCTTATCCAAGATCCAAACACGTGGGACGTACACTTTGGTGGTTTCATACTAAAAGTTATAAATAATGCCTTCCAAGAAATCTAGCCACCCGGCATTCAAAGAAGAGGTGTTGGATACTTTCATCGAGACTACGAGCTTTCTTAAAAAAACAAAACAGGATACACAAACCATCATCCCCATTGCTGCTCATGGTGGTCTGATCTGCAGGGCCGCCTATGGCGGTCTGGCATGGACTCGTCTGCACATCTACAGCGGTGATAGCCAAGTCTCGCACGACGACGGTGGTGGCGGCGTGGAGGATGCTGCAGTGCGGAAGCCGCGGGTGCATGGTGCAGCAGCGGCACGGAGGCAGTTTTGAGAATGGTGCTAAGGCTTCACACACAGCATCGGTGCGGTGGCCGTTCGTGGGTGGCATTGAAGCAATTTTTAGTAGTCTGTTAGCTAATGCTAAGGTAGAGAAATGAGAGGAGAGAGAAGAGAAGTATACTGTTAGTTTACAACCGGCTTAGATATAAGAATCAATAGACTTTATGAGAGAGATAGGTGAGTTATGTACATACTCTCTCCATACTCTAGGAAGTTGTTTTGGACAAAGTTCGGGTCAAACATTGGAAATATAAATCATGAATAACTTTTAAGTTATTGAGTTTAAAAATATGAAAACCATATAAATAGATTTATCTTGAAAAATACTTTCATAAAAATATACATATACCACTATTTGATAAATATTTTTTTTATAAAAAATAAAGAGTTAAAGTTAAGCTTTGGAGACCGTATCGTTGTCCTAAACGACTTTTTTTATAGGTATGGAGGAAGTAGTGAAAAGCTAACTACTATGGATTGGCTAAGAGCATAGTAATGGGAACAAGAATTTGAGGTGTAATTTTACAACGTGGGAAAAACATTTGCATTTCTAGAGTATAGATGTTCCCGGAACATGAAATATGAGAACGGAAATCAAACGTGGGTTATCTTCGCGTTTCTAGGCTGCTAAGATTGAGAGAAGGCTATAAAGATCCTTCTCCAACAATCGTCACCTAAAATACAAGACTCATTTGTCCTTTGGGTAGCGCTACAGGTAAAAGGTTTCATACTTATTTTTAGTCTTTTCTAACAACATGACCTAAAAGACAATACTCTCTGCAAATGGGTCTTGAGAAGAGAGGATACCCAAATTTGGGTTATGCCTCTCCTGATGCCCAAAATGGGTCTTCTGTATGGGTACTCTGTTGGAGGCTATAGATATTATGTTGGAGACCCATTTTAAGTTTGGGTTTCCAAATGAGTCTCCGGTTGGAGACATCATTATAGCTGACCAATCATATTATTAGTCTTGCTCTAGAGACTATTCGCTTGCCTGCAAAGATATGACTGAAAGTATTGTTCGTTGACTTGTTGTGAGATAAAAATACTGTTGAATGACTGGTAGATTTGACAAATAAGCGAACAGAGCCTTGCCATTTGTGGGTGTATCGTAGTGCCCTTGCGTGGCACAATTACGGCGCAGATGTCATGCTTGGGCAGTGCTATCGTGTGGTGACCTGGCATAGTAGCGCGGTAGTATAGTGCCCTTGCGTGGCACAATTACGACGTCGGTATCATAAGGTGTGTTTAGTTTGTCTGTACTATATATTATGTTAGCATGACTAGTCCGAAGGTGGCCGGCGATGGTGGCGGCCACATTGCGTCTGCACTTGTGGAGTTAAGGATGGGGATGATTCTACTAGATGAACTAAATATATAATTTCTTTTTTTCATTTTTTTATTTAGTTCATTTAGTTATATTAAAAAAAAATCGCGGCTACCTATTTAAAGCACCGTCCTTATCTTTGTGTGGAGCTTGCGCGGGGCAGCATGGCCATGAGAGGCGGCTGGCGGGCAGTGAGTAAGAGGAGCTATGCTATGGTATGATGATGGCATGAGTGATGGATGCATGGACGGACTGACGCACTGAATTGGGATTGGGGATGGGAAGGACTGCATCGACCTATTGGTCCCTCCTTACTCTGCTTTCAGTTTATAATTTCAGTTTATAATTTCAGTTTTTATTTTTAGTTTTGCAATTTCAAATTTTTATTTTTATTTATCTTCTAAAGTATGCCTTGTTATATGCAGTTTCAGTTTGTTTTTGTCTTTCATTTATGTTTTTAGCTTCTAATAAAGTGTGCCGTGTTATATGCGGTTTGAGTTTGATTTATGTTTCAGTTAGCTTTCATTTTCCCGTGCGTTGCAATGAGAAAGAAATAAATTATTGTATATGAGACTTGTATTTAAAATAAGAAAATCATTTATTTGTGTATAAATATATAATTGTATAGTTTGTTCACTAAATTTATAATTAACAACATTGAGATTTCCATGTAAAATTACCTAATACAATAGCACTACGTATGGTCTGCTCTGAATTTTACATGAAGTAAAAACATTGACTATCTCCAACAATCAACACATAAAATACAAGACCTATTTGTCCTTTGGTAGCGTTACAGGTAAAAGGTTTTATACCTACTTTTAGTCTTCTCTAATAACAAGACCTAAAAGATAACACTTTCTGCAAATGAGTCTCGAGAAGAGAGGATACCCAAATTTGGGTTATGCCTCTCCTGATATCCAAAATGGGTCTTCTGTATGAGTACTCTGTTGGAAGCTATTGGTACTGTGTTAGAGACCCATTTTGAGTTTGGGTCCAAATGGATCTCCTGTTATTGGAGACAGCCGTATGGACCTTTTCTTCCTAGTTTGTTAGAGCAACTCCAACAGTTTGCTAAAACTCACTTGGCAAATCTATAGTTTTGCCAAGTCTCAAAACCAAATGCAGGTCTTCTCCAACAATTTGCTATTTGGGCTTGGCATAAGAACTTGATATCCTAGGATTTTTGCCAAAATCACAAAATTGAGCCTCCAACAAGTTGGCAAAACTAGTTGGTAAATTGGGATACACGATGCCAAGCGATGGAGGACTTGACATATTTGCCAAGTGAAGGGGAAATTTTGCCAAGCTCACAAAATTGCCAAGTAGTTTTGCCAACTTGTTGGAGGCTGTTTTTTATGGTTTTATCTAAAATCCTAGACTGCTAAGTACTTTTAGCAAATTGGAGTTGCTGACAAACAACTAGCTGCATTAATCGATGCAGAAGTTAGGATATTAGTATATTTTCTTTTCTTTAAAAAATCCTCATGTCACGGCATAGCTGCCATCGCCATGCTAACGCAGTGGTTCCTCCCATCAACCATGGTTTCTGCCATGCAAGTTCTATCTCCGCGAGACCTCCAAAATCCAAAAATACAAAAGAAAAAAAAATTCCAGGCAGGAATTATAAACTTGTATTACATAGTGTTTGACCCTCTATATAGTTTTCCAACTGGGCCAAGCACGTTAGGCCGGCCCAGGCACGGCACTGGAAAGCACAGCCCAGGCACGCATAACTCGTGCCCATGCCTGGCATGGCCCGTCCCCGTGCCCGTGGGCCTGACATTTGGCCCATGGGCCAGCACGTGGCACGACACGATTTTGGGCTTGGCCCGCTAACGGCACGAGGATGAATAAGAGTCGTTGGATCAGAGCCATGACTGCATCTCAGCCGTCCACCGATTAGGATTGGGAATGGCTGCTATATAAGCCGCCCCAACCGTCCTCTATCCCCCAACTCAACCCTAATTTCATTTCATTCCCCACCCATCCACCGGCCGCCGCTGGTCAGGAGTCGCCTTGCCCTCGCCGTCGTCTCCGTCGTGCGTCAGTCGTGGAGAAGACGAAGGGAGTCCAGCAGGGGCGAGGGGGAGGGCGACGACGGATCGATTCCGTCCCCACCAGGCCACCCCTTCGTCTCAGCCTCCGGCAGCGGCAGCGACGAAGCCGAAGCTCCGACAAAGCAGGTAAGCTCCGAGCCGCCCCTGTTCTTCACTTCTTCTTCTTCTCTGTCTCTGTTCTTCTTCTTCTTCTTCTTCTTCTTCTTCTTCTTCTTC
>Ga0182004_10002316_pt1 | contig 14718 bp, 11 predicted proteins | sample Sormic07211540_1_FD_120479 | JGI IMG/M metagenome (GOLD analysis project Ga0182004, IMG submission 120479) | Endophyte microbial communities from Sorghum bicolor roots, Mead, Nebraska, USA - 072115-40_1 MetaG | ecosystem: Host-associated > Plants > Roots > Unclassified | place: USA: Nebraska...
ACCTAAAATACATATCTAGGCACCCATAAGACATGTGCATCCCTCTAGTTTGCTATAGCTTCGCCACTGCATTCACCGTCAACAAGTTTGATGGCAGTAGTACGTTGCACCTGTGGGGTATTTGCCATTTGCCATGCTTGGAGCGGTGCTATCTGTGTGTGGTGAATGGAGCACCAACCTGTTCCGACACCGGCGACTCCATGGCATATTGGCATGGCCTCTACGTTACGTCGAGCCACGCCTCGCGCGCCCGATGGGCACTGCCGCTACTGGGTGTCACACACGGGAGTGGCGTAAAGCAAAAGGGTCCAACCGTCCGGTCATCACGGATTCATGGCATCACGTGAGTACGTGATCGCGAGGGCACCCCACAAGGCCACAGCCACACAGACACAGGCAGCTTCGTTGCGCACGGGACGCGGCACGCGGGCGGCGGTTGGCAAAAGCCAAAGCGTAGGCTTTCGGTCGCGGTCGGTCGCGGCACAGTGGCACACCATCGCCTCCGCGTCGCTTTGGATGCGACTGGCAGCACGGGGCTCCCGAGACCTGAGATGAGAAGAAAGCAGAGAGGGATGCATGCCGCGGTGAGCACTGAGAGTGAGAGGACTGAGGGCGCGCGGCTTCGGAGTCGGAGACAAGACCGCTAGACTCCGCCACGCGGGTTCGGCAATGGGGATGGCGGCGGACGCGACGACGGCCATGACCATCGACTTCCTCCGCGCGCGCCTCCTCTCCGAGCGCTCCGTCTCTCGCGCCGCCAAGGAGCGGGCCGACCACCTTGCCAAGCGGGTAAGTGCGCGCGCGCGCATTTCGTCGGCAGGCTTCCTTCCTTCCTTCCTCCTCGCATTCCCGGCGGCTTAGTCATCGAGCCCGTCGCTGCAGGTGGTGGAGCTGGAGGAGCAGCTCCGGACGGTGACGGCGCAGCGGCGCAAGGCGGAGCGGGCGGCCGCGGAGGTGCTCGCCATCCTCGACGCCCAGGGCTTCGGCCGCCTATCCGACGCCGGGGACGACTCAGGCTCAGAGGACGAGGCTGGCACGGGCGACCGCGACCCCGATGCCGCCGAGAGGGACGGGGGCGGCGGGAATGCGGCGGAGGACGCGCTGTCGGGGTCGGAGCCGGGAGCCCCGGCGGCGGCGGCGGCGGCGGCTGCTCAGGCCGGGGGCTTGTCATGGAGAGGCCGCGCCGCGAGCCCCGACGAATGCGAGAGGCGGCGGCCGATGCACCAGCAGCACAGGAGCAGGCAGCCAAGGCAGAGGCACGGCCACGGTCACAGGAGGGGCTACTTTTACTCTTCCCGCGCCGCGGATTCGTCGCCCAAGTACCACCCGGGGCAGTCGTGCCGGAAGATCAAGAAGAAGGAGCTGACGAGGTCCAGGCTTTGCACATTGCTCGAGTTACATGCCAATTGCTGGCATGTTGTTTGTGCATAAGTTACCTGGCACACTCACACACACGCATGCTCTTCTGATTGACAGATCTCAGACAGGAGGCGAGGAGGAGGGCAACGACAATGCAGTGGAGAGCACGGAGGACGGGCAGGGGAGATCAGACTGTACTGTTTGCACTGATGAGCCGGCTGATTTTGATGGCGAGGTGAGCCAAGATTGGCGTGGGTCTTCTAGTAATGGAGGAGTGGAGGATCGTGATGATCGTGCCATGGTATATGAGAAGGATGGGGAGATGGAGAGGGTACTCGAGAAGCAGGCCGAGCTAATTGGACAGTTCGAGGCTGAAGAAAATGCTCAGAGGGAGTGGGAGGAGAAATTCAGCAAGAACCGGGATTCAGCTACGGTACACACATTTCCATTTCAGATATGAAACATTTTTTTTTATTTAGTAGTTCTTGCATTTGACTGGATAAAAAAACAAATGAGCTAATATTTTCATATTGATATTGTGCACTCATTTCTGCTCTCCACCTTCCAGGATAATATTAACTTAAACAATAAGCTAAATCAGGCTGAAATTGCTTGTGGGAGGAGGGAGACTGCTCGGGTTGTAGATAAAGAAGTGGTTTGTGAACAGGCAAGATCAAGTGACAATAATCTTCATTGCATCAACAACCCCTCTGAATGTCTACCAAACGGCCCTGTTTCAGAATTGCCCCAAAATGTAGCCAAAGATAGTATTATTGAACAGTGCAAATCTGATGGGTTTGGTCATGATTGTGTAGTGACTACTGCAGCAGTAATTCCAAGCCACGGTGAACTGCAGGTTAGGAAGGCTGCGCTGACAACTAAAAGCAATCCTGAAGGAAGTGGCAATAATCCTGGGAAACCAGCTCTGCCACCACAGGGAAGCTGTAAAAACAGACTAAATGTAGAACATCGAAGGGGTCAAGGAGATGAAAATTCAGACAGTGGTTCAAGCTGCCATGTGAAGGCTCGATCTTCTGAGCGATACATAGACACATCATCAGTTGGGAGCCCGCTAAGTGATACCCCTAAAAGCGAAGTCTCAGAATGGAGCTCCTCATGCTTCCATAACCATACCGATAACCAACTTGATACACAATTTCAGCAATGCTCAAACAAAGATGTAGGAGGGGTGCTAGAGGCCCTTCAACGTGCCAAGATGTCTCTCAGAGCAAAGCTGAGCTGGCCAAGTCCTCCCAGCCAGAACATATTGGCACTTCAAGCACCGGATGATTTGCCAGTCAACGGCATGGAACTTTCACTCAGCAGGTCAACCCCTCTCAGTCAGGAAATATTGGCACTACCAACACCAGAGGACTACCTTAACAGGGTCTTACCACATGATGAGGTGAAAGTACCAGTAGGTCCTGCTGGTTTGTTTCGTTTGCCAACAGATTCGTTTCCCAGAAATGAGATGGCCTCAAGGGACGGCTATGGTTCAAGGTTCAGTTTGACCTCGATGAGTCCATCCTACGTATGGTCAAGCTACCATGCTGATCATATTATGCCAGCTCTGTCCTTTTCTGACTATGGTTCTGGGTTGTCACTGGATCCATACTATGATCCTCCAAGTTCCATGTTGCTATCCATGCCCGCTGCTGGTGGGCGTAGCGTCCCTGTGTCAGATTTCAGAATAGGGGATGGTTCCTTCCTCCGAGAAGTTCCACGGCCTGGCAACTATTAGGGTGATGCCTTCTGGAGACACAACTACACCCTTCAAGTACGGTCATGGTTAGGGGAACTCTCAGAAAGTACAAACGCATCTGTTCATGCTTTGAAAAAACTATCAAAAAGTTCAACTGTACCTGTCCATGCTTCAAATCTCACGTCTGTGTTGGTGTTAGATGCCATTTGTTGCATCGATTTTGTCTTAGATTTGGTAGTGATGTATACCATGTAGTGTGGCAAACTAAGAACAAGTTCTGTTTGTAAGCAGTATTGGTGTTTGAAATATTATTCCGTCTGTCCGATGTAAGTTATGATAAGGTACTAGGATGGCAATAAAGCTATTTTTTTTAACGGAAACATCCTATGAACAAGCATTTGCAGAGAGAAATATGCAAGAAACAGGCAAAGACACTGCTCTGGAAGTCTGCAATCTCCTGAATCCTTTTTTCTTTGGTTGTACGCACCCATCATGTCAGGTATTGCTCTTTTCATGGTATTTAAGGGTTCTGATCTGTTTTTTTTTTCTCTTTATGTCATATATCCCTATATTTTAGGTGGCAATCGTGAGTTTTCCGTGATGGCAAAGGCTCTCTTGCTTCATAAGCTATCTTTGTTTTCCTGCTCATTATAACACTGCTTATTCATCATTACCATCATAACCCTCCCAACACTCTGGGTGATCTTCAAAATGATTGCACCAAAAGTCACTAAACCATTGTACAGATAACAGGAATATACAGGTACGTAAACAAAGTTCTGGCAGGCTGTCCAGTACTCAGAACAAATGTTAACCAAATGAAATGTTGATAAGGTAGTTTGTCTCAGAAAGGATTGCAATGACACATTACACGGATTAATAGCTAGATGATAATTTACATATAGTAACTCTGAAACAGAAAAGTGAAAACTATTGGTTCTTCCTTATGCTTCAGTAGTCCTCACGTCTCAGAATTAACAGTCTCGGACTCCATCCATGGTTTATGTTTCCTAAAGAATGGCTATCGTCCGGCAGGAACTAATATGATTCCATGCACAGGTCGAGAGCTATTGATATCATATCACAATAAACACGATGTTCATAAAACTGATATCTTTGTTGATTAGAGTACTTGCTCAGTTGCTGCTGTCTTGCGGGCTTTCGGTCTTGCTACAACATGCAAATGAGGGCAGAGAGGCCTTGGTGCCCTAGTCTCCATGTCGAATCCTCGCACACAGACAAATCCTGCGTAAGACAGCCACAGTTTACTTGTTTCAGTCAGAAATTCATTGCGGAGTTGAAGCCTAGAAACTGTTTCCGTTCATGACCTTTGTGTGTATGAAATGTAAGTTTATGAATAAGCATGCACATCAATTCCTTTGTCTCTGCATTCATATTGGCAGTTTTTGTTCTCTAGCATTATCATTCCACTATTACAAGATGCCTCTACTATTCTCAGGTTATCTTAAAAACTTAGATGACTACAGATCAATCATGTAGCGACTATTAACGATTTTCTTCATCACTGAATAGTCACATGTGACAATCATGAGAATCTTGTATAACTAGCGAAACACTGTAAACTGAGATTGAATATACTATGGTCCAGAATACTGGTCTATCACAGGATCTGCATTCTGCAGAACTGTCTCATGACAACTGGCAAGATGTTTCCTAGGAATATAATGTCATGACAGGACGAAGGAAATTATTTTTTCATACCCCTCCAGAAGCATTGTTGTATTTCTTCTGTTGTTAGACCTACATAACCAAAACAACTGTAGTTGGTACCAATACAAATATAATTTCAATGAGTTGTTTATGCAAGGGAGACAACCTTTGAATATGGTGGGTACTGAAGTCCCGAAGAAGACCATGCGCCTTTGCAAGTTCCATAGCTGCTCCCTTTGCACATGGATTGGGTTGTGGCTAGATCTGTGGTCAGCAAATACCTGTATGGACAGATACAGAGTCACAAAAAGTGTGTCCATTGAGACAGGAAGCTTAGGAGCAGTACTAGGAGTAAGATATTAGATGTCACTCTGTTTACCTCATTGACTTGAAAGTAAGTGCCATTAAGTGGGAAACTACCCCTCATAGCTGTTCGACAAGGAACCTATTCATGTTCCAGTAATTTATCATTAGCTAAAACATGCATGGAATTTCTGTAACCAATAGGCATTATCTATACTATGATCTGTCCATATTGTCTAGCCAAAAAAAATGCATGTTTAGCTCAACAGATCAAAATATATGCTGCTCTTCTTCTTGGAAATGAATATTATGAATTTATAGATCATACTCTGAGGTCTAAACCAACCTGTAGGTATATATATACAACAAAAAGGGACAATTTGCTAGGTACAATTAAAGGATGAGCTTGGGGCCACATATGCATAATATCAGTTTTATTTGACGACTCCCATGATCTTTGTTGTGCTACAGAGCAACTAGGAAAAAATAAATAAACAGTTACTTCAGCTAAACCATATTCAGATCAGTTATTGCTAGGTTATAGGATTCCATTACCAGAATTGTGCCTCTAACATATCTAGATTGGTTTTCTTTCTCTACAGTACAATTGTTGCACATTTCATTATTGCATAAATCGCCTTCCATTTGAGGGTCACAGCATGGTTTTGGTGTCTTGGTTATTTCCTTTATTCCATCTGCAAAGTAGTCATATATTAGTGAAAATGAACTTGAGTGTGTACCCCATGCACTCAAAGAGAAATAAGCTTGCCTGGTGTCCATATGGCCAATAAGTACGGGGTAGGATCATCAGGTTCCCGTTGGTCAAGTCCTAGCTGTTAATCAATTGCTGGATCAGGAACTATAGTTTGAAATGCTTAAAAAAGAAACCGCAGCATCTCACCTGTTGTAAAAGTGGATGTGCATCTGGAAGCTCATACCTGAAAGCACATAAATTGCAGGTAAAGAATAAATCTTCTAGATGCATGGCATTAGTTACCATGGACAATAACATTATTAAGTCTAAAGCGGTGCATGTTAAAGCTGAGCAAAAGAGCACTGTAACTAGTGAAAAGGCCATATGGGTAAAAACTAAAGGTGAAAGCTTAAAAAATTATCAGATGCAGTGAAAGGAATGCTCTATATCCTTTAGAAAATGTCAACTTTATTTGATCGCATTTGAGAGGTGCAGAAGACACAAATATTTAGTCTTGCCTTTTCACTACATATGATAAATCATGTGTAAACAATGTCTAAGAGTTTCAAAATTGAACTTCTATCACAAATGTGATAGTCTCCCCCACAGTTCTTCGTAAAAAAGGTGCTATATTTTAGAGATTGTCCTGGAATACTTTAACTCTGATTTTTCATGCGTTTTCACCTGATATTTGCCCAAACAGAACTAATTCACCACTTACACATAGTGTTCTGTTCGAAGCCTATGCACATTCTTTAGTTTCGGTACAGGAATCGAAGCTGCTTCAGTGCTAATAGCAACCAATGCTTTTGCAATATCATCAGACTGGAGTTCATTATTGCTTTCTTTAATGCAATTCTCCAAGTTCTGTGCAAACACTTCCATGTTAAGCTTTATTGTTGGGATTTCACCATCTTCATAAAAATCTTCAATATCATTTTCGATGGTTTCTGGAGGTCCTTCCTCCCTTGGACTTGCAGGCTCCTCGATTATTGGCTCTGAGTTCTTAGGAAGAAACTCCCTTGAATGGAGACTCCCCTCAAGGCGAGGCAGGTGAGTCGAATTCATAGTGTGCATGCTGCTATTCTGGAAAGCAAATTGATTGCTCAACTTCACTAAGCTTTTCTCCTGAGGAGCAGGAAGTGCAAGCCTTGCACTTCATTCCAAATGCAATAAAAGAAAACAATAAATAGTCAATATTCAGGTAAACAGAAGTAAAACTCCTGAGCAAGATCAACTGAAGTAGCTAATATGCGTGAGATGCATACAAAATTGATACAATTGTGTAGTCTGTGCATAAGGACATATAGATTCACAACTGTCACATGAAATCAAATTGACCCTGAGGGGTGAGGGCACAGTGCTCTTTTCACCCTGAGCCAGTAGGATATATTGTCATATTGCTTTAGTGGAGGTAATTGCAGTATCTCTCAGCCAATGGAAGTGGGGCACCCATCACAAGGTTTTTGTGTGCACAATGTGAAAGTTAACTATGCAGGCCAGTTGGTGGGTCTTTAAGTTCAGCAATTGACCCCCACAAAGCTCCTTTCTATGAGTATAAGCTACTGTGGCAGTATGGTTGAAGGTGTACAGAAAGTGTAACAGTACCTTGCAAAAGCACTTGCAAAATGCTTGCACTCACTCCTCATTGGGCATGCATTGCAATTTGGCTTGCTTTTGGTACAAAAGACCTGCACGGTTGATTGGAAAACATATAAAAGCAACAAGTGGGACTCAAGGCACCTCTTATTTTGGGATTCAACATTCAAGTCTGAGCTGGGACAAAAAGAACAAAATAGAAATAATCTACAACTCTTGTAGATTAAGACCTTAAAGTTCTATAACAAATATAAGTATATATTAATCGTAGGAATTATAGTCTTATAGTAAGCACAATTTTATTTTAAATTAGAGGCATTATAGTTATATAATGAATACAACTGTAAAATCATATTTGGTTGTACAAATGCACAACCTATTCAGCTAGTTTCAAAAAACAGATGCTCATTAAGTACCTTTCCAAATGTAATCATCTGATAATGTAGCTCATACCTGTGAAAATGTAATAATATTGGTAATTATTACTTGTGGAACTTATTTAAATGCAATTCACATTGATTCACAAAACCAAATACTATTCACACTTTGAAGCAAATGTTTTTTTTTTGTAACTCACAGTGTCTGTTGATCGAGTTTACAAAGGCGAGGCCAAAGATACTTTTGTATAGTTTCCAAGATAGGATATCTGTGAGAAAGCAAAAAAAGAAAGTGGTAGAATCAGATTAAACCGAAATGGCAAAAATCCATAAATGACCTAAACGGTATGGACAGTGAAGAACACTTACAGCTCCAAAAGATGTAACTGTAGAGATTCAGGAAGAGGTTGAATGGGCACCCATCCCAGTCTTACACATATACGACCAACATTGGTGTCAACCTGAGCAGTAAAAGCACTGCTATGTAAATATTAAATTTACTAGAGACAGATTAAATACTCCACAAACAAGTTGGTGAAGGCTAGAGATGAAACCTCCACCAAAAAGGAAAACAACTTATATAAACTAAAGAAATGAATTAATAATAGTAATATTAATCTAAAAAGGTATTAATGGTTCAAGACTTCAAGTATGTGGGTTGCTGATTTCCGCACATCTATCAGAGGACAAAAGAAATAAACTTACAGGGAAAGCAAGATGATGCAGTGTGAGAAGACGAACACATTCAACACTTTTAAGCCCCAGTCCACGTATACTTAGTAGGTAATCCCTGACATCAAACCAAATATATTTTAATAAAAACACTTGTCACTTGGTAAGTACATAAGGCTCGTAAATGCATGTAGTTTCGTAGAGAATCCTTTGCTGTTTTAGTTTCAACTAAAACTTCTAACCATTTGTATACTAGTTATAAAGTTAGAATTTCACAGAACTTCAATTATAATGCACATTGATGAATTTTATATGCTGATTTTCAATGCTGACATCAAAATGTCGCACCTCTTGCTCTACTTAATTTGCTCACAGACATTAATGATTCTGGTCTAATGTTCATCGTGACTAAAAATAAAATGAACAAAAAAATACAGCACAAGAAATGTCATCACTGAGAGGTAAGTCGATGCAAACATAGGATCTTACTTCGCTGAGTCTGGGGGAATATATCTTAGCCACTCAAGGTCAATGCTCCCATGATCTCTAACCAAACGATTCAGAAAATTCTGTTACACCACCAGATTTACTGTTAGGAAAATTATAAAACTTCTTATGCTGCAGTAGAAGATATCCTTATGGTAAAGTCATCTAATGATAGAAACTTATGAAAAGCGAGAGAGAGAGAGAGAGAGAGAGAGAGAGAGAAAAGGCAGAAAATTCTGTAACACCACCAGATTTACTGTTAAGAAAATTATAAAACTTATTATGCTGAAGTAGAAGATATCCTTATGGTAAAGTCATCTAATGATAGAACCTCATGAAGAGAGAGGGAGAGGGGGAGGGGGAGGGGGAGGGAGAGGTTAAATGTCAACCAGATAAAATATTATTCTGGATTTGCTCAAAACCTACAGAGTATTTTCTTTCGATGTGGCTCATATAAATCACAATTAATCCTAGTAACTACTGAACTATTACCTGGATTCGCTCTGCTAAAATATTATTCATCCCCCTTTCCCGAATGGCATGAGATATTCTTTGTGCATCTGCACACCTTACTGCTTCCCAATCTACAGAGTCTCTTCTTTCAACACTTCTTGTTTTCATCTGCCCTTCACTATAAGCCTGCCTTCGTAATTTATCCCAGTCAAAATTCTCTGCATCCTTTTTAGTTGCGGTTCTTGTTTTCTTTGCCTTTGGTGCTTGTGCAGCTGTATCTGGTACTCCATTGCAGGAAGTAAAACCAGATTTCGATGTATATTCATATTCTTTTCTTGTTGCTTCTACTGCTATTTCATGTGTTGGAAAGACTGATTCATGCTCCTTTAAGTCTGGTGCTTCAAAACTACTCCTTTTGTCATGGCGTAACTTGACTGCATGGTTAAGTTTTTGCTGTCAGACAAATTTCATTTAAGTAATAATGGAAGAAAGAGATGCATACTGACCTGGAAGTTCTGTGCTTGTTTTTGGAGTGTTCAGAGTGGTGTAAGCGATCTTATTGCTGCTACACTCTGCCATGAGTGCCATGTAGGAATTAAATGGCATAAAAAGAGGACTCGTGCCATTTTTCAAGTTTGGTGATGCAGAATCTGAAGGGCTGTTGGAAGATGTTGAAGAAACATTTGTCTCATTTCTCAATTTCAGCTGTTGAGGATCAACAGTCAAGAAAAATGGCATTGCAGAACTAGAAGGAATCTCAGGTTTACCAAATCCATAATCATTCCTTGCAGCCATTTGGAGTCTGTGGCATTCAATTTCCCTGACTGTGGTATCATTTCCTGTTAATGACCTTCCCTGATCGAAATTGCTTCCCAGTTGCTTATAAGCTGCAGCAGAACCACCACAAACAAAATTTCTAGGTATCTCAGAACTCAAAGATAATTTTGATTGAATAGTTGTTGAAGTTAAAATCTGGGAGGATGAGATCTTCTGGATTTGTATCTGCTGCATGAGTTCTGTAGACGCAGTTAATTCTACTGAGGAGAAATCTGGTAGTTGTTGTTCTTTTTCTTTATGTTCTATACCTGTCCCTTGGTGATTGCAAACGCTTCCATATTTTGATTTGTAATCAAAGGAATAGGTTTCATCTTCAACCAATTCACTATCCCTAGTATTGTCCTTTGGTTCCATATGTGTCTTCTTGTAGGTCATTGATACCTCCTCACAGCCCACTTCTAGATCAGGTCTAGCACCATTGTAGAAAAGGTCAAACACACTTTTCTCTCCTACTAGTGCACTCGTGCTGGTAGTTTGTTCATTGTCTTCTGTGGTAGCATCATCCTTACAACTGTTGTTGACTGACCGTGAAGGAAAACTTGCGGCAAGGGCCATATAGGCAGAGCTGTGATTTTCAAAATAGTAGTCATAAAGAGAGCTCGTACATAAGATATATTTTTGAAGACACCTGTTGTGAATGTCATACCTTGAAAGATGATCAGCTACATTCTGAGTGAGGAACACTCCTACTACAGAGTCGACTACAGATCCTTTCCAAGGAGAAAAACGCCTGTCTCCTGGTAAACAAGTGGTTGAGAAATTAGCCACAAGCTTCAGCCATGGATTCAAGTAAATTCCAAATTGTCACTCGTAGATGTCATGTTCTCGCACTTCTTTCCTGTATAACTCTATATGGTCAAACCAAGAACAAGAACCAAGTCTACACTGTTGCAATCATATGATTTCACTTTCACATAACTAACACTTCAAGTGGCAATATATTGCCAAAGATAAACTTGAAAGTAAATCACATGCAGGATATTTTTAAAATTAGATTGTTCAATCGAAACATTTCAAAGACTATGCAAACTGGACCAGCCTAGCAGGAACAAGGCAGCATTGTATTAAGAATAAATAGGCACCCAAATTTGAAATCAAAGAGGACTCAAACCACACCCACTCTATAGGCTCAGTTCCTATTTCAAGGACTATGTAAACAGATACTCTTTAGCTGGCATGTCCGAGACAGGTGTTAATAGCAGAAAGGGAAACTTATTTTAGCATATACTAAAGACATTAGACTTATTTACAGAAGTACCTTGAACGAGTCGCATGCGTGCTATGAACGAATTAGCACGGCCTTGAAATACTTCTCTTTCTTGCTGCCACCATCTCTCCTTCTCAACATCAGTCCCATCAGGCTCAGCTGATTTCCCCATCAAAAGGTTCCAAACCCTTGTCGTCTCAAAATCCAAGTCAACCTTAGCTCGAGGCCGCTGCTTTTTTACTAACTGCAAGGGCCTTTCATATGGAACCATCACTGCACCACCGTATGGGACAAGAGCATTTGAAGGACCACTTGTTCCCTCAAAAGAAATAACAGCAGGTGCGGTCAGAGAGAAATGCATCTCATTTCTGTGCACCTGTTCAGTATTCAAATCAAGATGCTTCAACTTTGATGCAACTCCTTGAAGGTAATCCATATAGGGTCCTGTTGATGTATTTGCTGATCTCCCTTCTGCTATTTCACAATGAGTATCAAAGTTGATTCTTTCATTGTCCAGGGTCTGAGGTGAAAAGTTTGGAGAACTGTCTTCTGATATTTTGGATGCATTAGATGCACTATAAAAAATGCTTCCAGCTGAAAGCCTGTTCTTCAGCTCATCATTTGGTTGAATGGAACTGGAACAGTGTGGTCGTGCCTTTTCTGAACGTTTTTTGGTCATAAACTTAATGCAAGAACTTTTATACAGAGCATCCATGCATGGCTGTGGCAGTCTTGTTGATGCTTGTAGAGTATTATTCTCAAGATCCATAATAGAAAAGAAGGAATTTCTGCGGAGCCGGGCAGATCGCTTCTTCTTTATTGCACCAGCATGGAAAACTGATAGCATCTCAGCTGCAGTCCTCAAGACAACAGAGTCCCGTGTGCCAGGTAGGGAACCGTTTCTATGGTGTGTGGGGTTCTCCACTTCCGACACCTTACCCATCTGACTGCCTGTGGGTTCCATTTCAGGTAAGGACTTAGCTGAGGAAATAAGACCATCTGCATCAGAATAGTTTAATTCCAGGTCTTTTTTGTTCCCCTCTATTATGGGTTTTACCACCCTTTCCTCAGTAAACAAACTACACTTACTTTTGCCATCAGGTAGGCAAGTTCTTCCCAGATTATCTTCTTCCCTTGCTAGTTCAGTACCAAAAGACCCAGAAGTTGCAATTGGAACTTCTTGTGTAGGTTTTGGCATCTCTGGCAAATGCATGTACTCATCTAAAAATTTGTTCAGTCTGAGACTCATGTCGAAAGCTAATTCTCCTGGTGAATTCTCCATACCTACTTGCAGCGCATGTCCAGTCTGCACTTCTGATTCTGAGTAGAAAGAACTTTGAGCATGGTCAGGTTTCTCATAGTTGTGATGGTGTGAGTTGGTCATTGACGAATGGCCTCCTTGCAATCCTTGTTCTTTGGGTTCAAATTGCAGACTTCGTCGAACTGATGCTGTTCGGCTTCTATCTGCAACTCCTGTTGCTCTAGAGATTGATTGATCACTAACAGGATCAGAGCACTTCTCCAGAGAGCTGGGATTTCTTTTCTTCCGGACATAACTTCTCTTGACTTTTTGATTCGGAGATGTTCCATCCGGTGTTGAATCAGGTTTTTGAACTTTGGCTAGCTTATTCTCTCTGATTACCTTTGGTCTATGTTTTTTCCTCCGAGCCTTCATTTTCAGTGCTGGGGTTTCCTCATTCCTGAACATTTCAGTTTTCTCAGCACTTGCTATCTGCATCTCAATTTGAGTTAGTGTTTTCTCCTTGGGTACAGTTGGTGTTGACAATGGTGTGTGTTCACTTTGATTGATTTGTGTCTTGAGCCTTTTTTGCATAGATTGGTACATATGAATGTTGTCATCAGTGGTACTTTCTGCAAGAAGGGTGGTTGATTCTTGAGAATGTTGAACTCGTGTTTCCCAGGTAGCTGCAGGAATCACCGATTCCAAATCATTGCAGCTGTTGCGGAAAATTGCTGCTGCTAATTGTGGAAGCTGGCTAGTTTCTGTTCCGTTTTCAGTCTTGGATGCTTCATCATATATACAATTCAACCGAAGATGCTCTGAATTGTATTTATCTGGAGTGGCTAGCTGTGAAGAATTCGTTGTCATATCACCTGCAACGACATTTGATGTTCTTCCAAGTGACAAGAAATTACTCCCAGCAAGCCGAATGGAAGCTCCTTCGGAATATATAGCGCAACAGCAAAAAGAGAGGGTTCAGTGCATTCATAATACAGCCACAGAAAACTGAACTAACATGACACCTAGAAAGAATAATAAGATAAGGACATGCTTACCCTCTGAAACATCAGGCAAGGCAGTGGTGGCCGACGGTGGCAACTGCGCCCTCGAACCCCTTCCAGTGAGCTGCCTATGGAACACTACGATATTAATAGGCACCTGCGTGCAACCCCCAGGCATATTCCAGGATGGCTGGATGCAGCGGACGTCGTCTTGTTCAGTTGCACGGCTTATCAGACTCAACTGATCAGATTGTGGAGCAGAAACCTCTTGAATGGTATTCAGGACAGACGTGGAGCATGGGGAGAACAAGACTTGAGAGGCGATCGAGCCGGTGTTGCATGCTGCAGCTGGAGCCGCAAGATTGGGACAGCCTAAGTTGGGCACCCCAGCACTCAGGAACATAGGCCTGTTGCCAGGGGTGTTTGGATCGCCTCTCCCCGCAGACATGGCCGCGTCAAATTTACCGCGTCTTCAGGAGTTGAGTTCAGTTTGCGCCTGAGGGTGAATCCTTGCTTCTTCCAAAGCCTGCACAAACAACAGCATCAGAAAATGATAATTTTTTTGAAGGTCAGAATATGGATACCGGCGGAGCCAAAGTCCGGCCACCCTGGGAAGCTGGCCGGGCTTCCACGGTACAGCAGAGGCGGGAGGGGAGAGGGAGGTGCGTACGCAGGGTCGCCGGCCGGTGCGCGGAGGACGGAGGCGAGGGCGCGAGGTGACTGGCGAGAAGCGGGAGGGGGAGCCGCTGACGCCGCCGCCGAGCCTGGGACCGCCCCTCCGTCGCTGAGGGCTCGAGACTGAGCGCCGCTGAGCGCGAGTGGGGGAAGGAGCAGAAGACGGAGCGTCGGCGCTGCGAGGAGAGCAAGGCTAATAGAAACGCCAACTGTGGCTGCAAGCAAGCTGTGTGCAAGAGTACGAGCTAGCACGTATAATAGGCAGGCTAAAGGCAATCTCCATGCTTAAAACTATACAGGCTTCATGGTCAATAGCGCCCGAGTTTCCGAAACTCGGAAGAGGTCCGGCGAGCGGTGACTCGGAGTCGGAGAGGAAGAACCGCCGTGGGTGTTGGAGGGGAAGAACAGACGGAAGCAGACGGCGTATATGTTTTTAAAA
>Ga0182004_10002317_pt1 | contig 14717 bp, 18 predicted proteins | sample Sormic07211540_1_FD_120479 | JGI IMG/M metagenome (GOLD analysis project Ga0182004, IMG submission 120479) | Endophyte microbial communities from Sorghum bicolor roots, Mead, Nebraska, USA - 072115-40_1 MetaG | ecosystem: Host-associated > Plants > Roots > Unclassified | place: USA: Nebraska...
AGTAAATAGATCTGGGGACACAACGTGCAAGCTGGTTAGGTTAGGGTTCCGACACCAAAGAAACTTTTCCCAATCCTACACGGAGGTGGCTAGAGAGGGGAACATGAGCGTGAGCCAAGAGCCCAAGACTGATCCCACGTGTCATCCACTCGTTATTTGCCACCTATTTTAATATTATCTATTTTTTTCTTATTTGCTCCAACAGTACTACCTAAAACAGACCCAAAACTATCCTAGTAGAGAATGACATATGGGATCCACATGTCTTCTTCTTCTTATTCTTCTCCTTCCTTGCATGCATGGAGCCGAGCCATCAGGGAGGGGGGGGGTAGGGACAAACGTCGGTGCGAGGGGCACGCCTGGGGAAGGCTGGTCTGTGCTAGGGAAGGGCGTGCTGCGCTAGGGAAGTCACATGGGGAAGGGGTGGACATCGACGCCCACAACCAACTATGCCCCAAGGAAGGGTAAAACGCCGGCGGGGAGGGGCAGCCTAGGGAAGGCAGATCTGCAGTAGGAACCGCTTGCTGCGATGAAGAGAGCACCGTCGTTGGGGCTGGTGGCGCCATCGTGACAAGACCGCTTGGGCTAGTCGCGCCGCTAAGAAGCTGCGGCACTAGGGCGCTTCACTGGGAAAGAAGCCGCATCATGGGAAACATATTTCGATAGTCTAGAGTAAAGGGCCAACATGAATGGGTAATGGGAGGGGGGAAATAGGAGACCAACAAATATAGAAGGTATAGTAGGAGGTTTACTGGAACTATTTTTTACCTTCACTACCCAAATTAAAAGTATGGAGTCGAGTTGTCCTTAATATTGCTCAATATGAGAAAAGCTCAACCCCAAAACTAGTTGGGTTACTTGGGAATCGGTGCTATTACAATTTCTGAGTTTTGAGAAATACCATTACTATTCATCTATTTCGAATCTTACTATTATATATTTTTTTTAATTCTTAAGATACACCATGGTGTATGCTTGGAAAGGACTTAGGCCCACCTATAAACATTGATGGTGTCATTGTATTGTCATATGGACAAAATTTCCCTTCCACCTTCCTCCCTCTATATGTCATAGGCGTGTGAACCCCACCAGTTATCTGCTTCCTCCACGTTATCTTCTTTGTTTCATTTCCAGTCACCTAGCAGCAGGGGCTTGCTCGCTCGCCCACGCGCTTGCTAGTAGTAGTGCAACAACGCTGTAGCAGCCAACCAACCCCACGGCGGAGCAAACAACCCTCACCGACAACGGTGAGTCCTCCCTGTCCAGTGGCGCCATAACAGCCCCATGTCGAGCTCGGTAGTGGCTCGACTGGCCTAATGCGGTAGCCCTCTTGCTCATCGGCCATGGTGTGACCGCTTGCTCGTATGGTGATGGCACAACAACATGGACACATGAGGCAGAAGATGGCCCAACGCAGCAGCCCACCTGCACACTCGCTCGTGGTGGAGGCCATGGCCAGCGGCGAGGCACATCTAAGGGCTCAGGATTGCACGTCATGGAGGAGGAAAGCACCCTTGCTGCCAAGGACGGTGAACTAAGGGAGGAGGAAGGAGGGAGGAGCAGGCGGCCTTATCAGCGAGTGCACAAGTGACGCCGACGGTCAATAGGGAAGGAGAACCACCCTTTGGTTAGAGGAGGAGAGGAAGAGGATGATGAGTGGGACCTGCACTTCATGGAGTACAATGAGAGGAGTTAATGGCAACATCATCCAACACAAAGATATGTGTGCCTTGTACGCTGTAATTGGGCCCAACGCCTCCCATCACGTATAGTGTGGCGTTTTTCAAAGAGATAAGAATTGCAATATTGCTCTTTGTAACAGGTGAATAGTAATGATGTTTTAAAATTATAATGATACTCCTATATCAATAAAAAACCAAACTAGTTACTCCATCCGGTTTCCTAAACAAAGTCATTTTAGGCTTTGTTTAGTTCACCCCAAAAACCAATTTTTTTTTTAAGATTCTCCATCACATTTAAATTTGTGGTACATGCATGGAGCACTAAATATAAATATAAATAAAAACTAATTACACAGTTTATCTATAAATCACGATATAAACCTTTTAAGCTTAGTTACTCCATAATTGGATAATATTTGTCAAATAAAAACGAAAGTGCTACAGTTCCGAAACTAAAAAAATTTCGGAACTACAAGGCCTTAGATAGGACATAGTCTTAAAGATAATTTTGACCGTTATTTTTTGTGATAAAATATTTAGTAAATATATATTTTTTATGAAACTATATCTCAAAATGAATCTACTCATATCACTTTCGTATTTTCAAAGACAGCCCCAAAAAAATTATTTATAGTTAAATTAAAGTTACCAAACCGGAGAGAGTATCGAAGAAGCTATGATTTTGTTCTCCAACCAGAAAATCCCACCCCAATATCTTGTCTGACATATGGAGCCAATTTGTCATTCACACCTCCTAACCTGCCCGCGACCTCCGACTCTCCGAGCGCCGCATCCTCACCGCCGCCGCTCCTCTTCCTTCGTCGCCCTCCTCCGTCGCCACTCCCTCCCTTCCTACGCTCCTCCTCCCATACTGCTCTTCCTCGGCTACCTCTTCTCCGCCGCCTGAACCTGATCACCGTCTACTGCCTAGCGCTTCTTCTAACCTTGGCTCGACCGCCCGCCGCCTGAACTCGTCTCGCCCGCGGCCGATCTCCTCCGTCGGCTTGCCGCCCCGCAACCCGGAGAGGAGATTGCGCCCGGTCGAGCACCACCTGAGGCCCAGCGTCCTCGCGACCAGCTCCGGCGCGGCGTAAGCCCCCTTCAGCCCCGGTGTCCCAGCGACAGTCGCGGCTGTCCTACTTCGCCACTCGCCACCTTGGCCGGCGACGAGCACCACCAGGACACCAGGTATTCCCTCCCCTTGGTCCTCCCTTTCTGCCGTGCGAAGCCGTGCGCCCAAACCTTAAAGTAATTCGTAGGTAAAACCGTGCGCCCAAACCCTAACATACTATTTGTTATCGGATCTAAATCTAATTACAGGTGTATATGCATATATTATGACTACTAACTTTGATTGCTTTGCAAAAATTATTTGGTGTACATGTGTACACCCATGCCCTTTACTCAGTCCGCCCCTGCCTTCAATAGATGCGCAAAAGTGCAAGCCATGTACTGAGATGGTTTACGCGAATCCAAGAGGAAAAGCAAGCATGTAACAGAACCTGAAACGTCATTCGGAAATAACGGACGATGAATGTCCGTTTTTCTCTGGACATGCAGGAGAACTCTGCATTATTATGTTAAGAAGAAAAGGAGTCTAATTTTTTGGATTACAGAAGAAACGGAAAAAAGGTGTCTAGATGTAGTCATATGCTAATCAGCGACCAAGAAATGCGGGAAAGACTCGCCAAACGGACAATAATGCAAACCAGTGACCAAGAAAAAGAGACCATCATGGCCATATGCTATGAGCCCCTTGGCTCCCGCCATACACCACAACTTGGGCCTCATCTCTAATAACCCGCATGATGGCATCAAGGTTAGGCGAAAAGCCCTTAAAAAGACAAACACACCCATTTATATGTTTCCTAATCCACCTTACTGCCAACATGGCCAATGAGTTGAAACTTTGTGGGCGTATAAGGACATTCCAAACAAGCATCTCGATGTCTTGATAACGCCCTGGGATTACAGCCACAGGGTCCGTTGGTCCATGCTGCTGGCTCCTTGGCTTATTGTGGACGTGGCCCTGGAATTCAGGACGGCTGTTTCGGTCCCTTTGCATGTTCTGCCATGGTTGCGTGCCCGGCGCCTTGGGTTTCCTGTTTCTTGAGTTGAAGGGTGTGGGCTTGGAGGCGGCACGGTGGATGCGAAGGGGCCTCTGCCCCACAAGTCGGGGCAGCCCAACTATAAGAGATTCTGACTCGGTTGCCAGCTGGAATGCTCGATCTTGTGAACCTGCTGTGGCTATTGGAGAGGAGGAACGCATGGCTAACAATGTTGCCGGAGCCCTGTACCTTGATCCTGGTATCCCGAGTGTTGCCACAGTTGATCTGGATGGGTATCATGGGGTGCAACATTGTCCACTGGGCCTATGCCTGCTACTGAATAAATTGGATCACAAGTAGGATGCATTTGACTGGATAAGTAATGTTATTTGCATAGCCTGCTGTTTTTTTTTTTGGGTAAGAAAACTATATATATATATATATATATTTGGCTGAACTTGGTTGAAAGACCTGTGTAATTTCGTTGCTGCGGTAATGAAATTCGGTTTTACCGGTGTGGAAAAAAAAGAAAACTATATATTTTTTAGATAAATATTTCTTTTTTGTAATTTTGTCACACAAAGTTTCTAAATGAACTTCACAAGAATCCTAGAAACTACTGAAATGAGACATGTTAGGTTATTTTGTTCACATTGCACTGTACATGTCAAGCAAACTAAGGGATGAAATACTGGAACAAACATTAGACAGCTTCAAGGGGCAATATTGAGCAGAATAGTTATCTTTATAACAAAACTGTTGATAAAATGATAATTAAACTTGGAGGATTTAGGCATAGTATAATATTCCGGTATCTGTAAGTGTATAGAACCAAATGCTATATTTTTGTTAAAGATTATTGAGCTTTTGACTTAACCTAGGCCATGAGTCTACTAGAAGATACAGTTTGGATGAAATTGCAGTGTTTCATTTTGTCTTTGAATGCATGATAACAATAATCATTGGGTTTCAGATGTAATTTTTCTGCTATGTGAAATCTAGAAACTGCCTCGATCAATTCATTTCTATTTATCTTGTTATATGTTCTGCCCCAACACATGGTTTTCTTGCACATTAATAAAGACTTAAAAATTCCAGAACAGAGCACTAAGGGTGCTCAGAGAAGGAAAAAAATGCTTTAGCTATATTTTGTTTATTGTGAATCATGTCTGCTAATGAGACCAATTAATTAACACTGTGTTTTTAATCCAAATCATGTAACAGATCAAACTCTAGATCCTGCCACGTTGCCTTCCAGCATCCTATGACCACATGGTTTAGACAGTGCCGAGGTGGATGACTAATTGTGGTGTGGAGGGCCTACTCAATCACCACCACCACCCAACTAGGGGCAGGTGGCATGCCTCTTGAAGACAGGTGAATTACATAATACATGTGCATATTTTAGTTCCTTTGAACACTATAAGCTCCTGTACCTCTTTAAGGTCTAAGCCAAATAAGTGCTCTTAACACTCTACATCACCATGCACAGGCACTGGTTGGAAACGGATTTTGTTGGCGCTCCTAGAGTTCAAAGTTCATACTTATGTACTTTCCTTTCTCAAATCATAACAAATCTTAGGCAGTTCAAGCTTAGCTGAATGTCAACTTGCCTCCACGTGCAAGATCCCAGAAACATTGCTATGTCTCGTCCGGTAAGTACAAATGAATAATTATTTTCTGTGGTTTGCGAGGTCTTCCTAGCAGTAGTTTACTGAAAATGAAACAGCTGTATACTGTACAGTCTTCTGCACCTTTTGTCTTTCTATGCTTTCTGCTTGTTTAGTTGCTGCATCTTATTTGACTTCTTGCTGCAAGGAAAAATGAAACTATGTGCTCCATGTTATTACATTTACTTCTAAAGAATAGTTACCTTATGATAAATTTGTAAAAAAATACATTAGGTATAGTTTTGCGCAGCCTGGTACTTGAGAGAGGTTATATTATGTGATGTAGGTACCCAAAAGTTTATATTCAAATCCTAATGAGGGAACTACAATGAGTTTACCTTGTTGGACTCTACCTGATTAATAAAGGTATAAAAAAATCATGGAGCAATGAATTAGCACTAGCAATATAGGCATACTACAACCTTTACCCAACTTTCCTGTTTTGTAAAACAAAATAATCAGGTAGGCAATCATTTTCATAGGCTGATAGACGATTACAGCATGATTACCATGAAATAAATTTCATTTTTACTGAGTGACTTCCGACAATTTCTTCGTAATATATTGACATGCAGATCTCCTGCATATTCAAGAAAAAAAGTGACTTCCGACAATTATCTAACTCCTGTGATGTAAGATGAGCCATTTTTAAACCAATGATATGGCCATTGGGCGATTCAGCTTATGATCATAATACTAAGAAATATATAATCTATCTGCAAAAAGTTATTTCACACTGCAAGCATTAAAGAAGTCATAAGGGAATTCCTTATCTACAACCATACAGTTTATGAATGATCTTTTATTTGGATACATTGCAAGCTGCAAATTACAATGCACAAAACCTAGCACAGGAAAAGAGCCGTGAAGATCTGTTGCACGTCTATCCATGATGCAACTATGTACCAAACAAAATTCACTCAAGTATGTTTAGCTGTTGAAGTTACATTACATGATATCTTACTATTCTAATCTAACTAAAATAATACTGTGATTTTGCTCTCATATGATTAGCATCGGTGCACATTTCACATATGTTCAAAAGTGATGTAATTTTGTCTAATATTTTTGTATTTTCAATTTAAGAAACCATAATGCATGTGCGACAAAAAATCGATATTAATTAATTGAAGGTATCTGTAGGATCTTTGCATTTCTTGAGGTTCGAAAATTGAAGGTGCTCATCTGTTGGTCTATGATGTTCTATCTGCACTGGAATTACTATTATATATTTTTTATACAGTGTTTGTTTTCAGTTTATAGTTGTGCTGCACCAGCATCTTATGTTTCCTTTCTGGCAGCTCGATTTCGCTGTGCTTAAATACAAAAATCAAAAGCTTGCGGAACAACTGGAAGTCCACAAATTTGAGTTCCGTGCTCTTGAGAGTAGATTTAATGATTTAAAAGAGAAACAGAAGACACATAATGAGACACTTGTCCTAGTCAAAAGTTATTGGGAGCGAGTAAGTTGTTCAAATCTTCCCCATGTTACTGTAACATATATATACATCATAGGCTTTCTGCTGAAATTCCCTGATCCAAACAGCTCGTAGCAGATCTGGGTATAGTTCCTGTTAGCAAAAGTGAATCTTCACATTCAAGCTGCAGTACAGGGAACAACAATATACGGAAGGGTATGGAATTATACTTTATGCATTACGAATATATTGAATACTGCATTGTTCTAGAATCATACATGGAAGGATTCTATGATGTCGCTGGCTGCTGGTTGCTTATACTTCTTTCTACTAATGGAGCGAAGTAGTAGTATTTTGAAACATTTTCTATTTGAGGTGTTTGTAGTTCTCTGCTCTTTTGAAAATAAATTTATGACAAGAGATTTACATGCATGTCTCCAGAACTAACTGTTACCAATTGATGATTGTTAACAGATAAATTATTTATTTGAATAGCTGGCTACTGTATAGCTTCTGCTGATTTATATTGTCTACTTTAGATGTGTCTTATTTCTAAGTTTTGTCCTTCATATACATGCACATCTTATTTGTCGGATGGTATATGCTTTCGCCTAGAAACAGACTTTTTAAATGGACTTTTGGAGGCTGGTGCCACAGAAAGTTCAGGTTCTCCCAATTGCCAACTAGGAAACGACGTCTCTTCAGAACAATCAACAACAATTGATATTCTGCAGAAACTATTCCTTCCATCAAATGGTCCATGGCATGTGAATAACGAGTTTGTTTCTGCTGCTCTCACGAAGTTGCCAGAAAATGGTTTGTTCTGCTCCATATTTTCTGTTGTAGAATAGCTTTCATGTGTCATTTAAGGTATGCTAAAATTTTCCTTAATTTGCTCATGTTCTCTAGAACACAGCAGGCAATTGCACAGTGCTACCAGCGATGTGTTATCCAAGCTTCATGTGGTGATGTGTGCGGTGGATAATCTTCACTTGAAACACAGGCAGTTAGCAGGGAACTATCAAAAACAAAGAGATTTGAATGCCTGGAACAGAGCTGAACAGAAACGTCTGAAAGGTATTTTGTATTTATTTTGTGGACGGTATTTTTGAGGGGGTTCCATCTCTAATTGTATCTGTGTTCATTTTTTTTTGCACAAGATCATCAAACAAGTTAATACTAATCTCAGTTAAAATGATGAATGTCTTGTGGCAATAAGTTCATTATGTTGTGAAACTGTAAATCTATTGTTTCTTGCCGTGGCACTGCCAACACATGGCATACCGATACTTTGTTTTCTTCTATTATGTGTACCTAGCTGTCGTGTAATGGTAAACTAACCCAGTATTTATGTACTTTTCAAGAGGAGTTGACTAGTGTTGTTGCCAAGTTGGAAGGAAGCAAACAAAAACTGGCAGTACTGAAAGCACAGGGAGACAATAAGCAAGCAACACCGATCCTTGTTCCTACACTGGGAAACAAAAATATGACTGCAGAAAAGGTGAGAGATAAACGAACAGAATTGCAAGATCTTGAAGCTACCCACAAGGAGTTAATGGTAATATCAAGTTCTTATTTTTAGAGCTCCAAACTATTGGCTAGAATGCTAGATGTGTATGGATTTTAAGCTTGCACACTAATATGAGCAGGAATTGACCTCGAAGCGTCTGGAGGAAATTAGAAGACTGCATACAGAGAGAATTGAAATTTTGAACAAGTTAGCAGCTTTTCAGGTTCGTTGAACCAAATATACACGATCAACCCAGAACACATTGCTTCATAGTTTTGGACTCCCATACCTAATTTTTATTGAGTGGTTGAAGGTTAGACTTTGTAATGTCAAACTTAATATGTCCTTTTCAACCTTGTTTCGTTGCTCCCAGAATATACTGATGGATTTCAAAAGCATTCGCTCTTCCAAAGCTTTTCAACTTGTCAATGACCAACTTCAGAAGTCACAAGCAGAACTTGATGATCAGCAAACATTGTTAGAGAAATTACAGGTGGTTACTGGTCAGTGCATTTGCACGTCTATATAGCAGATTTGTTTCCCAAGATCTGATCATTGGTTAAACTTCTATTTTCCTTGTTTCAGGTTGAGATGGATACCTTTGTTTGGAGAGAGAGGCAATTTAATCAAAAAGTTGATTTGGCTGAAATCCCCCAGAAGGTTTCTGCATACTGTGTATCTAGAATTGCTGATCTTGAAAAGGATGTGCAGAAACTATGTAATGAAAAGAATATGCTTGTGCTGAAACTTGAAGAGGCTTCGAGAGAACCTGGTGCTGTAATCACAACACAGCAAGTTTGAAATATTTTTCTATCGGGTCACTGTTCAAAGCTGGAAATAATATTCTTTTTTTTATCTATCAGGTCGGAACCAGGTTATCTCAGAATTTAAAGCTCTTGTGTCATCACTACCGAGGGAAATGGGTGCTGTGCAAAGTGAACTATCCAAACACAAGGATGCTTCGTTGCAGTTGCATTCCTTGCGAGCAGAAGTTCATTCACTTTGTAGTACCCGAACCAGAAAGGTAAGTTCCATTTTGTTAGTTTACACGGTCAGTGTGCAAGTGGAGTTGATTTGCTGATACGTCATTTTTTTACATTTTGTTTTTTAGGAACAAGAAATTGAAGAAGCATCATGTAGATCTGCCCATGCTGGATCTGATATAAGCCAACTTCAATCTCTGGTAAGCATCTTCCTTTTGGATTTTCTTTGTACCTTGAAAACTTTAAATATTTTCTGTACTGGTTACAAAGGTGCAATGCACACCTACTGCATGATTTGTTCATGCCATTGTTTATTTATATTAACATATTTTACATATCGTAGGTCCGTGAGTTGAGGGAAAATACTCAGGAGCTTAAGCTATTTGTGGAGTTGTATAAGCATGAGTCCACTGATTCCAGGTAGGTTCATCTTATGTCGGATTCAAATTGTGGAATAACTTCTAAGGGTGACATTTTTGGGGGTGGGGTGCATGCTACTTGTTTATGGCATGATATATCTTGTAGCTCATCCTTAGTCCCGTTGTCCTGTGTCTATCATGCTAGCTATTGCAGTTCTTTCTTTCTTTTTCTTTCTTTTTCGTAATTTTACTCCTATTTTAGTGATGAAAATACTTACTGAGCATTTCAACTTGGCTACTCTCCAGTTCATTTATTTCATGGGTACGAGTTTCTGCTATATTCACATGTCTTACTCTCTTGTGGCAGACAGCTGATGGAATCGAGAGAGAGGGAACTCGCTGAATGGGCTCGAGTCCACGTTCTCAAATATTCTCTTAATGAAAGTAAATTAGAGCAGCGTGTAATTGCAGCCAATGAAGCTGAAGCAATCTCTCAGCAGAGATTGGCAACTGCTGAAGCGGAGATTGCTGAATTAGGGCAGAAGCTAGAAACTTCTAGGAGGTATTCATGCATCTATTCACTCTTACTGCTATCATTTAGAATTTAGAAACACAATCAGAAAAGACAATTTATCTCCACTTTTTTATACTGGGTGGGTTCAAGACTGAAATAGTACAGGAGGCATATTTTCTTTTATACAATTTTCAAGTAAAGTGATATCAAGTGCTGGGTTTCTATGGCTCAGAGATCTAGTGAAACAATCTGATATACTGAAGTCTAAACATGAAGAATGTGAAGCATACGTGGTGGAGATCGAGGTGTGGACAATCTTCCATAATACCTTTCGACCATGGTTGTCAATACTATATTTTCAGGCCTCAAAATTTTATTTTCTACTACAGAGCATTGGCCATGCCTATGAAGACATAATGTCACAAAATCAACAATTGCTACAGCAGATTATTGAAAGAGATGATCATAATACCAAGGTGATAATTCGAAGAACCAATTTAAGCAATTATTTTTTGTTGATTTGTTCTCTCCGTGTTATTATTTATGACTCCTGTATATTTTTACTTTAATTCTTTACTCCTTAAGAAGAGGTTCTGTTTTCCCCATCAAATCTCTTTGTGTGAAATATTTTTTCATTGCTACTCTGACTAATGCATCCATTTTATTTTTGCTGCATCAATGCACATCCCTATTGCCTATGGCTATGCTACTATCCAATTCAATTCTTATCCTCCTAAACACAGGCGAGAGGAACAATTTAGAAGATGGTTTGGCGGAATGAGATGAGTAGAGGGATATTAAGGACAAGGGATCACCATGGCTAGGGACATCTGGTGGGGATGGAGGGTCACCAGTTTTCTGGGCTGACTAGTGTGTCTGGGTGGCCGAAGAGACTTGGTTTGCGGGTTACCTCTGGTTCCTAGGACTAAGGATCATGCAGGCCATCTGGCTGAGCCATTTATGTCTGTTGTCCATAGTATCTGTCCAAAGCGAGGCCATGTTGCACCCCCCACCCACCCACAAACACACCCCACCACCACCACCACCAACTTCTGGTGTCTCAACTGCGCCGTGCCATGGTTGATGCACCACCTTGTACAAAGATGCCACCTTGGTGGCTTGGCATCCTGCCAGAGAGTCCGTGCATTCATTATGCCATACAGTGTTTTTGAATTTCTAGGGGTGCTTCTTGACACAGCCTTTTGAATTTAGATTTTGCTGCATATTCAGGCATGGCGTTGAGATTTTCAGTTTTTTTTTTTTTAAAGTGTGATATTGTAGCTTAGGATCAGTGGTTAAGGAGTTTCTTATATTTGGTGCCCTAAAATAAGCAAAAGGAGGAATGTATGACATGGAAGCCATAGGAAGGATTACTGCCAGACCATTAAGATGTGAGAGCATGCTCTGAGCATGCCGATCAAATAAAAAAAGGGTTATATATTAAAACAAGTATATGAAGCATAATGGAATCCAGAGTTGCAGTGTTTCAACTTTTCCTGACTGTAGGACTAGATATTTCTGACAGCTGTTATTTCAGACCAAACTAGGAATCGGAGCTTAATACTGAGTACATGAGTGGTGAGTCTTTAAGCCCTGGTGAATAATTATCAAACCAAGGTGGTTTCCTGGATTTGTAATAACTGCTATGGAGATAGTTTCTTGGCCAAAGGAATTTGGCAACCTGTGTTGATTTGAAGTTGAATGCTCCCTACGTTCCAAAATGTTGCTTGTTTTAGTTTTGTCCTATTTCAGACTTTTTTTTTTGTCTAAGTTCATAGGAAAATGTATTAACATCTAGTACATATACCAAATAAATGCATGATCATTCATGGTCTATCTAATGAAACTAATTTGATTTTGTAGATGTTGATGTGTTTTTCTGTTGCCTTGGTCAAAGTTAGGAAATTTGACTCAATACAAAATAAAAACGACCTACATTTTTAATGAAGTAATGGAAAAGGTTGACTTCCTGAAAATGGGCATGTTATTTTGCATTTTGATTTTACAGATTGCATTGTGTAAAGCAAAAAGAGTGTGTTGTACCCATGCTGGTTCTTTTTTTATTGAATGCACAGGAGAACTGTTAGCCATTGTATTCAAGTAGGAGTAAAAGCCAACATCTTCTATACTTCCCTTTGCTTTCTCTTATTTTACCTTTTTGTAACTTGTGCTAGTCATCTTGTACTTAGTGTTACCAATGGCTCTGAGAAAACTAATATGGATTATTGCTTAGTTTTTTTCTTCTTCCAAATAACCTGTTTAGGATGTCTTAGCATACTGCAATGATATGCTTAGGGCATTATAGTTGAGTTAATTTTGTTGTGATCATGAATTGAGTGTGATTTTGTTGGGGTTTCACTGGTAGTGAAGCTTGGTTACTTATGTGAACTGAAGTTAGACGTAGGCTGTTTTGAATGATGTATGGAACTGTAAGGATCATACCATTTTTCAGTGGATGTTGACGTAGTATCTTAGTTACCTAATTGCTACTGCAGCTTTTCATGGAGGGTGTTAAAGCAAAACAGTCACACGATGCTTTGCATTTGGAAATGTGCTCGTTGCAAAGAAATTTGCAGCATGCAAGTACTTTGATGGATCTGTGCAACCAGAAAATTATCCGCCTAGAGGACCAGGTTGGTGGCACATTCATACTGAAGAGCTATACTATTCTTGCTGGAGATCTGAATATTTAAAATTATGAATTTCTAGCTAAGAGGTTGGTCAGAACGGTTGAGGAGACTGTCAGAGGATGGAATGCAGCAGTCTATGTCATTGGGCAATTCTCAAAGAAAGCTGGCTGGTATGCATGGAGAAGCTCCAAAGCTCAGGCAGTCGATGGATGTTCTACAAGCGAAGGTTGGGAGCAATCGGCTGGAAGTTGCTGAGCTGCTTATAGAACTAGAGAAGGAGAGGTGGTTTATACACATTTCCTTTTTATTTTAGCAACTGGTTTCTTAATGTTTGGTCTAACAAGATCAGTTTTTCTCCAGGTTTAGTAAAAAGAGAATAGAGGATGATTTGGATCTAATGTCAAGTAAAGCTAATTCTCTAAGAGAGAAGACAGATAATTCAGCAGTCCTTCAAAAACTTCTCCACGAGGCCAAGGAGTACAGGGGAATACTAAAGTGTGGTATTTGTCATGATAGACAGAAAGAGGTAGTGATCTTTAGTTGTTCCTGGGGTACTGACAATAGAAATGAATATTTAATCGAATGATGATTTTTCTGTTTGTAGGTTGTGATTGCCAAATGCTACCATCTCTTCTGCAATCAGTGCATACAGAAGTCACTTGGTAGCCGTCAGAAGAGGTGTCCATCTTGTGGACTAAGCTTCGGTGTTAACGATGTGAAACCTATCTATATATGAAACAGAAGGTTGGCACCTGTGTCGCACGCACCAAAACTGCTTGGTGCTTACTGAGCTCTGGTATATGGTAGGCGGGCCATGGTGGTTCAGTTGGTGATGTAGCATAAGCTTCTGTAGTTTGTACAACCACAAACATGTAAGACGCCACATGTGATTGCTGGTACCCACTGGCATATATGGATGCTGGTGTAGTGGTGTTACCGCAAACGCCTTTTGTAAAGTCTGCTTCCCTAGCCCGATCTGGTAGAATAGCCTGACCTCGTCAAACCATTAGTTCTTTTTAGGAGAAAAGATCCAACAAATGAGGATTGATGCTTCCCGCAATAGCGAGCAATGTATAATATATTCATTGCTGTAGCTGACAGTAAGAATGTAGTTTTCTCTTTTTGGAATATACTGGTTATCCAGTCTGTATGTTTGCCAACAGTGAGATTACGTTTATTTAGAAAAAAAAAGTGAGATTCTAGTTTCATGCATTGCTTCTGTGTGGACTTCAATCAGAAGAGAAACATTGATCTTCACTGTTTTGTGTTTTTTATTAGGCTTTTGGGCTTGCCGCCACGGTCACGTAAAGGTCTGTACTTAATCCTAAAAGAGTTAGATCTTGTTTGGTTGAGGAGGTGAAAAGTTTTTGGATATTGTCGCATTTTGTTCTTATCTGGTAATTATTATTATCTAATTATGGACTAACTAGGTTTTAAAAGATTGGTCTCATAAATTACAAGCAAACTGTGCAATTAGTTATATTTTTTAATCCACATTTAATGTTTTATATATATGTTATAAGATTTGATGTGACGAAAAATCTTAAAAAGTTTTGGTTCTGGGGTGAACTAAACAAGGCCTTATTACAAAGAGTGAGTTGATGTGCTCTCTCTCCTCTCTCTCTTCGTGCATTGTCTTTGTTGATTTGGTTTGAGAATGAATCTCTCACAACGCTGCATTGTCTGAATCTCTCAAATCTAAGACATTGTTTTGGTATGATAAAATTTCGCCTCACCTTCGTCCCCGCCTATGCGAATACAGGCCCGCAACACTTCCGCACGCTCGCTCGCTGGCTTTTCGGTGTGCGTACAATCTCCTCCAATCATGCTCCTCCGGCGTGTGTGCAATCTCCTCCAATCATTGTCTCCTCCAATTACGTACCCGCAACACTTCCGCACACAG
>Ga0182004_10002318_pt1 | contig 14712 bp, 9 predicted proteins | sample Sormic07211540_1_FD_120479 | JGI IMG/M metagenome (GOLD analysis project Ga0182004, IMG submission 120479) | Endophyte microbial communities from Sorghum bicolor roots, Mead, Nebraska, USA - 072115-40_1 MetaG | ecosystem: Host-associated > Plants > Roots > Unclassified | place: USA: Nebraska...
AAAAAGAATGGAGCGCACAATATTATTTATAGTGCGAAGAATGCGCTCGGCCCGCCCATTTTGCTGTGAAGTGTAAGGGCAGGACATGCGAAGAACGACTCCATGAGTGAGGAAGAACGTGCGGGCCGAAGAATGGTCGAATTCACGGCCGTTGTCGCAATGGACTGCCTTGATGGAGGAGCCGAACTGCGTACGCACATAGGAAAAAAGTGAGTAATGGCACCAAACGTGTCGGATTTGAGGCGTAAAGGAAACTTCCAAGTGTAGTGTGTGCAGTCATCTAAAATAACAAGATAATATTTGTAGCCAGACACACTAACAACTGGGGATGTCCAAAGATCACAATGTATTAAATCAAAGGCGTGCGAGGCACGAGAGTTTGACATGCTAAAAGGAAGGCGCACATGGCGACCAAGCTGACAAGCATGGCAAATATGAGTATCATGGCGCTTATTACATGGAATAACATTGGAACTAATGAGCGTGGACAAAGCCTCATAACCGATATGACCAAGACGATGATGCCATAGAGTGGTGGAAGATGCAACAACAGTGAGGGCAGTGGTGTTGGATGTCGTGAAGAACGGGTAAAGGTCTCCCGTGCTATTGCACCTGACGATCACGCTCCGTGTCTGAAGATCCTTCACAGAAAGGCCGAAGGGATCAAACTCAGTGGAACAATTATTATCAGTAGTAAAACGGCGAACTGAAAGTAGATTCTTAATAATGTTTGGAGAAACTAAAACATTAGAAAGAACTAGAGGACGCCCAGTGTTCGAAAAAGAATGTGATCCAACGGAAGTAACGGGAAGTAAGTTACCATCACCAACAATGATAGATGAAGGATGTGATGACAAGGGAGGCTGAGAGGTGGTGAGTATACCAGCGTTGTTGACCATGTGGGAGCCAGCGCCCGGGTCAGCATACCATTCGCCCGTGCCGGGAGGGGAGAGCGTCATGGTGCTGAAGTTGCTGGTGAGCGAGGACGTGTCGAAGCTGCCCCCATGCATGGGCGTCCACGGCTGCTGCTGCTGCTGTGGCGGCGGTGGGGCGACGTGGTAGCCGGGCGCCCCGTAGCCGTAGCCGGATGGTGCACCGAAGCCTGGTGGCGCGCCGAAGCCGGGTGGAGCGGCCTGGTAGCCGTGCGGCGCCTGCTGCTGCTGTTGTACGGCCATGTACCCTGCAGCAGGCGGCCTGTACATCGGCTCCGGAGCGGGCGGCGGCGGTGCCCAGTACGCCCAGGGCTGGTACTGCGCCGGCGGGCGCTGGTGCTGCCCGTGCGGCACCTGCTGCTGCTGCTGCTGCTTGTTGCGTCCGCGACGGCGTCTGGAGCGGCCGCCCTGGTTGCCGTTGCCTTGGCCGGTGGGCGCGCCGCCCTGGTTGCGGCCAGGAGGAGCAGGGCCGCCGGCAGGGGGGCGCCATGCGGTGTTGGTGGAGCCCGTGGCCGCAAGGAGGGCCCGCGGCGGGCGTGGTGCTGCTGGAGGACGTGCCGGCGTCGCCGGCGAAGTCGTTGAGTTCAATTTCCTCGAGGAGCAGCAGGGTTCTCGCCTCTGAGAAGCTGGGGAACGGCTGCCGCAGCTTGATGCTCGTCACCATGGTGCGGAACTTCTCGCTAAGGCCGCGCAGCAGGGTGAGGACGAGGGTGCGGTCGCCAATGGGGTCGCCGAACTCGCGAAGAGAGGCGGCCATCGTCTCGAGGCGGCGGCAGAAGTCCGTGATGGAGGAGGAGCCTTGCTTGACGGTGCAGAACTCGGCGGACAGCAAGAGGGCGCGTGACTCGCGCTGCCCGAGGAACTCGTCCTCCAGATGTACCTATGCGACCCACGCGTTGGGCTCTTTCAACATCGTGGACTGCTGCAGGTCGGGGTTAATGGTGCCGTAGATCCACGTGAGGACGGTGCAGTTCATCTACAGCCACGCCGGGCGATCATCGTTGACCACATCGGTGAGGACGTGATCGGTGAGGGCATATTTGCCCAAGACAACGAGGAAGAGGGCGCGCCACCGGGTGTAGTTGTTGGCGACACGATCCAGGACGACGAGGATGAGCACCTTGATGTTGAGGACAGCGATGGCGGCGGCGTGGACGTCGGCGTACTTGGCCTCGTACTCGTCGAGGGCCTTGGCGCGGGCAGCGGCGGCCTCCCGGTCACGCTGCTCCTGGGCCTCCCGGGCGGCGCGCTCGGCCGCGGTCTCCGCCATGGTTGGGGTGGAGGCAGGAAAACCGGCGGCGGGTGGACGAATCGGGATCGGTTGGCGGCGCGATCAGAACGCACGGCGTCGTGGCGGCGCACGTGTGGTACTCCGGTGAGCCTTGGCCCAGCGACAGAGGGAAGGCACGGCGCAGGGGCGCGCGTGCGGGCGGCGAGCGCGAGGCCCAGCGACCGCGAGCTGGCGAGCGTGGCGCTCAGCGTCAGCGAGGCCGCGTCGGTCGTGAGGGCCGGCGGCGGCTAGGGTTGCGGAAGCGGGGATCGTAACCCCCTCTGATAGCATGAAAGAATGTAAGGGATAGTTCTATTGATCTCATCGGTTACATATTTATACAACCTCTGCACACATGCAGCCACACACGCGACACACACATGCAACCGCACGGTGCCTAGTCTAATACATGCAACCACACATTGCTTAGTCTAACACATGCAACCACACATTGCTTAGTCTAACAGTGGATCCAAAATCTGGCAAGGTTTATTTCAGCATTCCTCATCATGATCATATCATTAAAATGTTATGTATTTCTATGTATATGCTCCTAATTTGAATTCTTGTATTGTTATTATTTTAAACAGAACTCTATGTTGGATGATCCAATTTCTGCATCAGCAGAATTTGTTTTAGAAAAAAGAATTTTATTCCGGTCTCTGGAAAAGTTTTGCACACAACCAAACTGAAAAATATTAAATATGAACTCATGTCTTGCGCTCTTACTTTACATGGAAAGGATGATGTCTCTCCTTATCTGCTTCTCCTTTTTAATATTGTTTAGGGAATATGCATGGCAAGGTGCTTAGGTGCACATATAGAAAAGAAGTGCAACAATTCCTGCAACTGTCAAGGTATTGATGTGTTGGCTATGCCACCTCTCACTTTGTGATTAGATTTGTTCTCTGCGGCTAGTGTTTGTTATGCATCTTGTTGTCATGATTCCTCCAGATAAGAACTTTACTGACAGTAACAATTTAAACCAATATCTGTCATTTTAATGTACTGTTCCAGGTTCATATTCTCTTATCACTATCCAGTAGAGATACCTACAGGTCATTATCACCGCTCCAATTATACAATTTATTCCTCTTTTCAACATTTATCAAAAGTAGTGGATGGGACCAAACAAAACGAAAATATATATAAATACAACACAAAAACCATAGGAGTAGTTACTAGAATGGAATAAAGTGGGAATTTCCTGCCCACTATGCATCTTCCTCTTTATCATCGAATTCTTCATTTGGTTTTAGTGTGAAAGCATGGCGATGCTACTATTTATCTTCTTCCTTTTTGGTTGGATGCTTGCTTCAGCCATTTGATGATTATGCCTCAGAGCCATTCCTATTTGTAGTCTTCTTTGGACAATGTTTTAGGAGATATGAGATGTGGCGAAAAGAAGCAGATACACCACATGATAGATCTCGCTGACGTGTCCACCTTTTATGATATATTGATGCTGTATCTTAGGTGCCTCTAGTGGTTTCTATAATATATAAAGAGGATATCTCAAGCTTAAACATGTGATCGTGTTAGGAATTTGTACTTTTGCACAATATTTAGCTTGGTGTAATTTTTGTTTGTTCCAATGTAATGGCTACATGCTATGTTTGAATTCCATTGTCTCTATCCTTTTAGGAATCTTTTTTTTTAAAAGAATGCAGGAGAGTTGGGCTTTATTGTATTAGAGAAGAAAATGGTCTACATACAACCTACTCATCTCATATGGGAACCAAATAGGAGAGGTGATTTTAGCAACAAAAAAACTTGAGACCAAACAACACGACCCAACCAAAGCTACAAAGAAAATTAGATTCTACCAACAAGCTCTAAACCCTGCAACTTCTTAGCTTCGGCTAGACACGAGAGACTATGTTCATCTTTGAACTCCCTCACAAAGTCACAATTGATGTAACCGAAGGTGCAACACCTTTAGGAAGTGACTTTTAACAATTGGATGCTCGCTTCTTAAAAGGATTCTCAAATCATTTTTTTTTGTTAGACCCTCTTTTCTTGTAGTGAGTATCTCTTTCTGTTCTGGTGTTACCAGAGTTGCAATATTTTGGTTGTTTTCGTGAAAGGCTATTGGAATATTTTGTGTCCTCACTGAAGAGACGAAACTGTCATGCTTTAAGGAATTCATCTGTATTAGGAATTATGATATCGAAAATCTGTAACTGTTCTTTGAAAATAATATGGTCTAACTATTCTTTGAAAAGAATATGGTCGCCCTATGCCAAAACAGTGTTCTGTTAAGCTTTTTTTTTTCTGTATTTGAATGTTCAATCGAATGCTTGTTCATTCTATATTTTTATGGCAAGATTATTAGTATTAATTTACAAAGAGCTACCTATCAGCTTCGTTATGACTTAATCTCTGACATTAAGTCTGGCAACATTATCATAAGGAATGGAACATAACTGCCTACCTTTCCTAGAGGCAGCTGGGCCATAGTTACTACTCCTGTTGCACGTAATTTTGTAGGTTAAAAGGAATTTTTCTTTATGTTAAATACTCACACGGAATTTCAGCGGTTGATGTCATTTAAAGAGATTAAAATTCTTCCAGAAACTAATTTGTAGTAGAAGATATCTTTTAAAAAAGTTAGAATTCCCAGATTTAGTGAATCTGTCCTCTTCGTCAACCACTAATAATCTTTGATGGCCTTCATCATCTGATAGTGAGACTAGCTGAATCCCAACTGTCTGAATAGAGGAATAGCTTTCACTCACCCTGTCACCCACAGAAAGAAAGAGCCCTCCCTATGTGCAAGTTACAGATAAATGTGGAACTGTGTATATTTGCAAATTAATTATCTAGTCTCTGAAAAATCAATTATATAATCTCTGAAATTAATTAATTGTTTTTATCCAAGCTTCTTAAGGAACAAGTTTTAGGGTACAACCGTTCTATGCATTTCTGTTGTGCAGTTTCATGATATTTTAGAGTTCCTTGCTGTTTACACCGTAGCCACATGAACCTTATGTTGTAGAGAAATCTTCTTTTAGGTTTATCAAGTAAAGAACTCATAGTGCAACTTGCGGCATTTGTACTTGAGCTATCTAGCTTCCAACAGTTTCAAGAAAAAAAAAAGAAAAGTTCTGTCTTTTTGTTATGCTTTATTCACAGGACGACATTATCGATGTAGAATAAAGATTTTGCATGTTTTAAAATTGTCCTGTTTCCCTCTATATATACACCCTTGCTCATTTCGTGTCTCGGTGTGCTCATCTAAGTCCTCTGTAGTCTGCACTTGCTTGCACACTGACTGAGCTAGCCAAATATGGACTATACGAATTTGCGGCGCCAGATCATCTCCATGAAGAAAAGCCTCTTCGATCAGGTTTTGTCTCAGTTCTCTGGAAATCTGGGCGAGTAATGACTAACCGCACGTCACCACCTACTAATATTTGTTTGCTTGTCTGGAGCTCTTAGTTTTGATAGGGTAGTCAGCATAGCTCATGTTGTCAGGCAGAGTATATAATGACTCATTCCAATTAAAATCGGCTTTAATTTGTAAATAACTGCATAGTTCACTGTGTCAGATTTTAATCTGGTATATATAGGCCAATGCTCAAGTAGCTCCTATCTTCCCATCTAAAAGTTACACAACATATTCTGCTACATCATGTATATATACATGCATCATGATAGTGGGGAAGGATGTTGCCGACCATACAGAATAGCGTGCCACTTTATTTCCTGTTTATATTCCTTTGAGAATATACAGAAAGGTGGGGTTTTGAAACTTTACAGAGTAATCATAGGTTAGGATCATTTTGATCTTGCATTAGTTTCTGGTAGACAAATCCTAGAGTGTCCTTTATGCCTAGCTAGGTTGAAGCCTAAAACCACTTGCTGAAACTCACCTGGTTGATCTTTATGTGGACAGCCCAAAAGGCAATCTTTTGTGGTGTATTTTAGAACAAGGATTTGCAATTGCATGTAACTGCAATTCCACTGGTTGGGATATGATTTTTTTTTGGAGAACTCCAAAATATTCTCACGTTGCGTTCCAGTCATGCCAGTTGTATATATCTTCTGTTTTCATGACCACATAACACATTACTTGGAGCAAATAGAAAGCATGAAAACCACGTATATACTCTGTTTATTGTCTACTTTGATTGCATGTGTCTCTCTTTTATGTCCAACGTGCCACCGCACTTGTCACCGAAAATTTGCCTGTCTCCATGCCCAAATGTATCATATATATCCGTTATTTATCTGAGGATAATTGGATCCTTCATAATGTCTGTTGTCTCAAACAATTGGAGCGCTCCTAAGAGAGAAATTGCTTTTTGCCACAGAGTTCATTTTTCTGTATTTTGCTTTTCAATATATCTACCTCTTGCTTTTCCTGCAGGGATACCTGGATGAGCAGTTTAATCAGCTGGAAGAGCTGCAGGATGATTCAAGCCCCAATTTTGTTGAGGAAGTTGTGGCTTTGTTCTTCAAGGATTCATCAAGACTGCTGACGAACATAGAGCAAGCACTGTAAGTAATATATGTCTTGACTCATTCTAAAAGAACACTCAGTTTTCTAATACAATTTATACACATGACTTCAGACATGATATCAATTAACAAGTAGTAGAAACCATACAGAATAGTGTATTCACTTTGAATTTCTTGTGATGCATGCAGTGAGAAGTACCCTCAGGATTTCTACCGGTTGGATTCGCTTGTGCACCAGTTCAAAGGCAGTGGATCAAGGTATAGATGGGATGAATATGCCCAGAAACATATATGCAGAATGTTCTGATTACCTATTCAGGACTGGCTTTTAGATTTGTCAGCTCACTGATACACAAACTGATAGTGCTTAATTACAAGTTCACTAAAGGTAGCCTCATTTTTGGCGCAGCATTGGCGCACTGAGGATGAAGAATGAGTGCTCCATGTTTAAGGCCCACTGCAACGACAGGAATCTGGAAGGGTACCGTACACTTGACGACTCTTCCTCCTCTATACCTGCATCTCATTCTTTGCTTCTGCATCTCATTCCATGGCTCACACTCAGATGCCGCCGGTCACTCCAGAAGATGAAGAGGGAGCATGCCACTCTGAAGCAGAAGCTGGAGACATATTTTCATGTAAGCACAAACACCAAATTAAAGGCCATGTTTCTATCTACATAGATAACGATCGATCATCTGTTCTTACCTACTGTTTACTGCCTTCTGATGACACAGTTGCTGAGGCAAGTCGGTCCTCCAGAACGCGCGGTGAATTCATGGAAGTAACAAGAATAGCTAGCATGGGAGGCAGTTCCAAGGGTGGGCTCTCTCTGCTCCTTTGGAAGAGTATTGTAGACTCCTCAAGTTTTGCTCAGTTACTGGTGTGCCCTTTTGCTGCTAATGGTGTATGTGTCTCGGTGTCTCTGTCTGTGCGTGGGTTCTGTACCGTCTGGTGTCTTTGCGTACAATTTGCTCGCTCCTTTGGTTGTCGATGGAGCGTCACAGTGCTTCTTCTCTACTCTGAAATGTAATGGCATCAATATATTTGGTCGGGTTTTGTCGTAAGACATACATACTGTCTCATGATTCTGCTCTGTGGTTCCGCATCTTCGTCCCCCGCGTCGCTCCCCACGCGGAGCGACACGGGCGGCCCTCCACCCAAGCGCGCTAGCAGCAGCCCCTTCCCACACCTTCCTAGGCCGCGTCGCCGCCGGAGCTGGCCGCCAGCATGGCCACGCGGCTCGCCGGATGGCGGTGGCGGGGCCTCTCCTCTCCTCTCCTCGCGATTTGGTGGCGCAAGCGGCAGCTAGCCGGCGGCCTCCTGTGCGGGCTGCGTGGAGCCCGACGGTGCGTCCGCTACGGCTGTGGCGACGCCGGCCAGTGTCCGGGCTGGCGCATGGGGTGGAGCGGATCTTCTTCTCCTCCATCTGCCCCTTCCTTTGGCTCTGTCGGCATCAACGACGCTTGACCAAGTCGCTGGAGCTAGGTCCTAGGTGGCCAGATCCGGTGTCTGCACGGCTAGATCCGAAACTTTGGCTGCTGGATCTAGCGCGCGCTTCGAGGACTAGCGATGACTGTGGGTGGCCAAGACGGAGGCGGTGGCGCCAGCTAGGGGTGTCGGCACCGGTACTGACGGTTCTGACGCCCCCTGGGCAGGGGTGGCGCCCATAGGGTGGGACACGTGTCTGGTGGCGGCTGGCGACGGGTCAGCAGTGTCGGCAGCACGTGCAGGGAGCCGGCAATGGCGGCTGGTGTTACGCGAGTAGCAGAGTCGGTCCGGCTCTACGTTGCCCGATCGGAGGGGGTGGCGACCGACGCAGCTGTGCGGCTGCTGCGTGCAGCCGACGTGTCGTGGCTCCTCTGAAGGGGTTGATGTGGAGCGGCGGGACAACGATGATGGCAGTGTTGGCCGGCAAGGGGCATGGCTTGTTGGCCCGACGTCTTGTGCTAGAGGACTCCTTGGGCGAAAGCTTGGCGACGGCGACACCTATGAGTGCCGCTTTCCCTGTTGGGGGCGTCATGTATCTCCTCTACCACTGTCATCCAAGGGTGAAAGCTCTGTCCAGTTTGGACGTGCGATGGTGGCGCCATCGGTGCTGCGACCTTCCTGAAGGCGTCGTGTTTTGGATTTCGTCGTGGCTTCGATGTCTCCTTCGGTGTTTGCTCTTCTCTTCTTGGCGCCTGGTTGACGCTTTGTGGCGGGTCTCGCTATGAGAAGTCGAAGGTGCTACGTGAGAGACGTGGCTCGGCAACGATGACACGCAGCGAGCCCCCACCTTCTTCGTTGGCTGGGGTTTGCTGGGGTTGGCATGCGCCGGAGGCGAGGCGTGTGGTCGTGACTGGAAGTCGGCGCTGCTCTTTGTAGGTTGCTTGAGGTTGGCAACGATGACCGGTTGCGGCTGTTTGCTTCGGGCTCGTAGGTCGTGGCTTGTGTGAGTGGACTGACATGGGAAGTCGGAGCTGCTGGTGGCTTTGCAACTATGCTCGGCAACGATGACCCATGGCAGTGTGTCGTGTTTGTATTCAGTTGTGTCGTGTGTGTTGGTTAGCCCTTTGGGTACCTTTTTTGGCATCCCATTGGCTAGCCTCTTGTACATAATTTCTTTCGTCTTAATTGAGCGGCACAGCTCCTGCCATTGTTTCAAAAAAATGATTCTGCTCTGTTTTGTGAATTCTTGCTGCTAATAACAATTTCCTTCAAATCAGCTAAGTAGCATGATGCACTTTAGTATCAAAATTAATTATTTGGAGAAGAGCATGGAAAATTTTAGGTCTTGTTTGGATATAGTTAGATGCGCAACAATTTACATGTGTTGAGGTGAATTAGAGTGAAACTTAAATTAAATTCTACCCTAAATCACCCAAACACATGTAAAGAGTTGAATTCGATAACATCCAAACAAGACTTTAATTACTTGGTCATGGTACCACCCAATTTTTCCATTCATATGTAGAGTTGTTTTATTGCATTTTTTTTTCTGATCCTTAGTTCAGGAAATGATTTGGCCACATGATTTCTATGGCTGATAAGTCGGCTGATGCTTATTTGTTATGAGTGAAAAATACTAAGTTCAAGCGAACGCCTGCGCAAAGGAAGATTCACATCTCACTAGATTACAAGTTTGTAGTAATGTCATGAGAAATGTACATTAAGAGGTGAACACGATTGTTACATTCACATGCGTAGCCCTTATATATGTTAGCCCCTGTTCGGCTAGCGTTTTTGCAGCCGCAACTGCTGCTGCTGGCTGTAGCCTCTCGCACGTGTTACCGTAGAAACAATGTTGAACTATACTATTTCTGCCCCCTGCGTCGCTCCTCCTTGGGGTGACTCAGTTGGAAGGAAAAACCCTACCGCTGCAACCCACGTGCCTCTCCTGCCTCATCACCGGCGTCGTTCGCCCTTAGAGCACGCGCAACACTACCGAAGGCCGGGAAACAGTATTGATAGGATCTACACAAGTAGAAGGGTGTGAATAGCCTATAAAAATTATCCTACAAACTCACAAACCACTAGGGTAAAGGTTGTGTTTGCTCCAAAACTTAGAATATAAGACGCGAGAACTTAAAGTGGTGCACGGAAGCATGTCAGCCGATATCAGGCATGGTGATTCGGCTATCTTGATGATGTCAACTAAGATATAGAAAAAATTAATAAATTGGACTCTATAGAAAGGCAATACTTAGGGTCCAAGGTACCATGTAGTTTAGGAAGTTTTCTTTCAGTTCTGAAAAATTCTAACAAGTCATATTCGAGGGAGTCATGTCAGGCCCTAGGGTATAAATATAAACCCCAGCCATTGTATCAAGGATCATCTCTCAATCAATCTAACAAACCGATCTCAGTGCCATCACTTTTAGAGTAGGAGTACTAGTAGAATTCGGCGAAGTACTATGGCATGCTCGGGCGTCATCCGCTAATCGTCTCTTGCCTGTAAGTGTCACTGTGGATCTGGTTTTCATGTATGGCCTATGTGATTCTGCCTCACACCCCACTGCTTGATGACTTAGGTTAATAGTTCTCATACCTAAAGTAAGGCCTGTGTGATTCTGCCTTGCACCCCACTACTTATATCTCGTCAAGAGCTAGTTATCGGCTCTACCTAAGATTGCCAACCTGGTAGATTCATGAAGTTATTGATATTGCTCGTTGCTTGCATTGTTTATTTATTCTAGCAACATCACCACGCTCGATCAAGATCAATCTGGATTGGCTTTATATTTTTCTTTGATCCAACTTTTGTTAACTTAAACAAATCCAATCTATAACCTAAATGATGTGTTATGACTCTATCAGTCGTTCTGTTGTTGGGCAGGTTTGTCTGCTATTGGGAGTCGTTCCATGGGTCATGGCATGTGTGATTCTGCCTCACACCCCACTGTTTAGCTGTTCATGGCCTGTGTGATTCTACCTCACACCCCACTGATAATGCACTATGGAGCGATGAACACTAGCTGGTAGATTTGTTCTAAATCGAACATGACCCTAGCAGCATGTTATACTGAATCGACTATTTAGCCAATCTCATGAGCTTTGATAAATACAACACACATTATGAAGCTATTAGATGAAGGTAGATTGAAAGATATGTTAGCCCAATGATCTTATCATTATGCTACGGTCTACGGGACTCATGCTGGACATGCCTCTAGCCCCACTAGTACTAATTATAAGTTAGGATCGTCAAGTCTATCAATGTGCTATGGCCTGCATGATTCTATCTCATGCCCACTTGGATGGAGGTAGATGAGATTTATAACATATCCGCTAGATCTATCTATGGCTAACAGTCAAGCGGTGATGGGTTGTAACCCATATATAAAAGGAAACTGGTTGTTCATAAAATCATTAGCTTGGAATATGATTTGTTCAGTTTTTATATCTTGTTGCCTTTGATCAAATACCTGCTTATGCAATGTTTACAATCTTTGAATATAATCGATATTTCCTACATAATACCATGTGCTTTAACTGCTTTACCTTTATACGCATGCTGGAATCGGCTCTGTAGTCAATCTCCACTCATATTGACTCTTAGAGCCACATATTCAAAATTGTCTGGTAACACCAGCATGTTCTGCCTTAAATTACTAATCAACTCTCTCTTCCTTGTCAATTGCATGTCAAATTGACTAGCACACTTCAGTTCATGGATTAGACCGTCCCCGTGAAAAGGCTAGGCGGGTTCTAGCTCTGATCCTTCCTAGCCTATGTGTGTTTGTGGGCGTGTTGTCCGTGGATGATGTGTTTTCATGGCGACAGGTTGATTAGTATAAAAGACAACATTGATGCAACTACTTGCTCTAGCGCTATTTCACCACAAGCAAGCCTCCCACACAATTCTAGTAGCTTGGTCATGTCTCTAGGTTGATTTCACTCAAACAAGCAATCTACTAACTACTACTAATACTAGCTATAACTAGCAAGAGCTACTAAACTAGAATCTACAACTAGTTGTAACTACTACTAGCTCTAAATACTAAGCCACACAAGCAACTACCACACAAGACAAGTATATGAATGACATTGCAAGGTGACAGTGAGCAAATTAAACCACACAGGGCAAGAGTGATGAACATAAAGATACATCCCCAAGGTTTGGTTGCTTGCCGACAACCTATGTCTTCCTTGTGGCGAGTCCAAGCTAGGCAGTTCACACGCTAATTAGCATCTCACACCAAACCCACCCACTGGGGCACTGCAAGAAGAACCATACTAGAAAGGCACTCCAACTAGCCATGATTCCACTAGAGTTGCTCTTCACAGTCTCTCACTGGGACGAGCACAAGAGCCCCTTACAATCACTTGATTGGAGCTAGCAACAAGCACCAAAGCCTCTCAATGATCCCACAATCACCGGGCCGAATAGGCAACGACAATCACCAAGAGTAACAAGAGCACCGCCATCCCAACTCGCCTTTCCTAGTGCCATAAGAGCACAAACACAATGAAAATTCACTAAATGCTCTCCAATCTCACCCAAAAGAACAATTGGTGGATACAAGTAAGTGAAGTGAGTGTCTTTGCTCTCAAATGGTATAGCAATTTGTTTGAGGGTCCAAGAGAATGGCCATGACTGGCCACAATGGCTATTTACAGCCCCAACAAACCAATCCAACCATTACCCCTTAGAGCAGCTTTATGTGGGGGAGACATGTTTGGTGCACCATAGGTGCCCGCACCTGACCAACGACTATATCTCAACGATAAAAAACTAGCCGTCAGCACTTGTCGTAGATCCGATGCAACCACTAGACACGACATCAAACATGTCTAGTGCGTGTTATGGCTAAAAACACTAATTTACATGCTCTTTGTGCGCCCTATCCAGCACAACATATGGTGTCATACCAGACACATTTGGTGAGCACAACACCTCTTGAATGTGATTTGCAACCTCTCTAAGTGCCTAGTTCGGTGCCACCTGACTAGTGGACAACAAATGCATCTGTGCTCTAGTAAAAAACTGAGTGCAGTGAAATCCCTGCTGCCATATTCAGTGCACCGTGCCTGATGCACATCAGACATGTCTAGTGCATGCTAAACTATAGCACCATGAGCACACAAATGTCTCCTTGCAAGCACACTAATTCTCAAATGTTTTCACAAACATGTTAGAGCCAAGTTAGCCCTTTTCAAAGTGTTTTCACTTGCTCTCCATAGAGAAACTAGGCCTAAATGCACCTGTATATTGTTCCAACACCTAGTGGCACTAGATGACTGAATTGACTAATTAGATCTCCCCTATTAATAGTATGGCCATCTATCCTAAATTTGATCATGCACTCTTGCATCTTGACCAGCAAAATAAAATTCCCTAGCTTATACATTTGGAGCCCTTTCATTTTGTGTTTCTTTCTTCTTTTCCAAGATTTGAGCACTTGATCATCATTTGGTCACCACGATCAACACCACGTGTGCCATCCTTCCTCAACCTTGGATGTGGTCCTAACCTATCTCATTCACAACACTATAATAAAGGTTAGTACCCTTGGTTATCTCAGTTATCCAAAACCAAATATAAGGCTCTTAGTATTTGGTAGGAATGGAAGAAGGCTGCCCAAGAGGACCAGGACACAGAAAGAGCACCTCAAGAAGGATACAGAGCTAGTGGCAATGGTGGAAATTACAGTTTCCTTCCATGGGAAGTAGCAGTGGTGGTAGCCAGACCTAGCCCTCATGGTCGAAGCTAGTGCTCCCTCTATCGGATCTGGCATCCTTACTCCTAAATATATTGCCTTTGCTGTGGGCTAGTGTAGATCCATGGAGGGCAGGGAGCTAGCGTGCAGCGAAGCATCAGGGGTGCCCACATGTTGCAGCCCACACATGCAGAATGGTGATGGCAGCTACATAGATGTTGGCGGTGCCATGGTTTGTGAGTTTACATCCAGTCTTTTTAGTGCTAGGAAGGCCAGATCTAGGGCATCTGACTGCTTATGCATATGGAGGCACCATGGCTCCATGGTGGTGGCACGATGATAAGGTGCTTGCATGAATGTAGCAAAGTGGTGGCACGGTGTTTGATGACATGCAGAGGTTTGTTGGAGGTGTTTGGTAGGTTGGTGGCTACAATGAAGGCCAGATGTGTGGTCTCAGTTTTGAAGGACCTTGGAGCTGTTTGTGGTGAGGTGGATGAAACGTTGCTAACAATGATGTGCTGATGCAACTAGTTATTGGTATTTATTGTGTCTATTGGATAATGCTGCAAGCCCATAGAATATACTACTGTAGCACTTCACCCGTAGGTTGGAGGTATCATTATTTATTTTATCCTAAGGAAAAGCGGTAAGTAGAAGTGATAATAAAAGAGAGATCCTTGTATTTACTGTGGGGGTATAAACCCCTATATCCTTACGGCTAGACTTGGGCCAGTAGGCTGGGCCCATTACGAAACAAGTTCGAAGCTTGATCCGACAGCTCGGAGTTTCGCGCAAGGAAACAAGATGTGGAGATCAAGCAGGATTCTAGTCGGTTAGAATAGGAATTGATATCGAACTATCTATGACAATTGTAACCGACTAGGATTAGTTTCCAGATCTGTAA
>Ga0182004_10002319_pt1 | contig 14711 bp, 9 predicted proteins | sample Sormic07211540_1_FD_120479 | JGI IMG/M metagenome (GOLD analysis project Ga0182004, IMG submission 120479) | Endophyte microbial communities from Sorghum bicolor roots, Mead, Nebraska, USA - 072115-40_1 MetaG | ecosystem: Host-associated > Plants > Roots > Unclassified | place: USA: Nebraska...
ATGATTTTTATGTGATTTACTGTGATTTTTCAAAAAATTCAGCCAAAATAAATAAAAAGAAAAAGGTAAAACCGCTTTCAAAACCAGGTCAAGGATGTAATGTGCATGGTTTTAAAAGTTGAGTGATGTATTTTGTCCGGTTTTAGAGTTCAGGGATGAAAATCAGACTTTCGCGAAAGTTGAGGGACCTAATTATTTAGTAGAAGCTCGATAGGCCTGAGGCATTTCCAAATGAATGGGCCTTGTGCTGGTTTCAATGACGCTGGTTTTAATGGATCAGCCTGGTGGAAAACGTCGCAAGAAGTCTCATGTTTGGAAAGATTCTGAAGAGTTAGAACCTGCTGACCCTAACATGGAACTTCTCACTGCTTGTAGTAAGAATGGAACTTCTCACCTGGTAAGGCATTTCCAAATGCATGGTAAAGGGCAGGTTAGTCTTGATCAGTATGTTCTTGGGGCTGAGAGTAATCATGATGGCTCTGTTGCTCTCAGAAACCATAAGTTTGACCCATATCTTATCAGGAGAGCAATAGCTGTATTTATTACTGGTGGTGAGCATGCCTTTTCAGTTGTTGAGGAAGTTGGATTTCGTTATCTTCTTAGCTGTTGTGTCCCACAGTTTAAGAGAATTGGCACTTCACTGTGAAGAGAGATATCATAGCTATGTACCAAACTGAAAAAGATGCTTTTAAAAAGTATTATCTGCTGCACCTGGAAGAATATGTTTCACTTCTTATCTTATAATTGGAAATCTAATACCTCAAAAGATTATATTTGCATAACTTCACACTTTATTGATGTTGATTGGAAGTTACAGAAGAGAACAATATTATTCAATGAATTGCTTCCTCCATATGATGGTGTATCAATAGTTAATATTGTTGTAACATGCTTTAGCAATTGGAATGTTGAGTCAAAGGTCATGGATATTACTTTGGATAATGCTTCCTACAATGACAACTTGTCGAATTTCCTTTTTTTAAGTAATTGCAGGAGCTCTGCCACTCAATTAAGTAGGGAAAGAGTTTTACGTACAAGGATGTCGAGTTCCCTTAGGATGAGATTGCTAGTCCATGGTAGATTATTATGTGATGGTGCATTTTTATTTCAAGTTTGATGTTGTGCACATATTCTGAATTTGATTGTTCAAGCTGGTTTGGAATTAATTGATACTGTTGTTGACAAGATTCACCAAGGAGTTCAAATATACATGGTTCTAGTATCTGTAGCGCATTAGTTTTGCACTGATGCTTAATTCAACTTTTAGAATGCTTGAAAATGCATTGTTCTATAAGGTAGTTCTGAAGCATTATGTGTGTTGAGGGATGCAACCTTTTTGGTTAATTTGATCTTTCTGTACCTGAATGGAAGAAGGTATCAATCATGTACATGTTTTGATTTTTTTTAGATTAATACATGTTCTCAGCTTAACATTATCACATCACATGTTCTAAATATGTGAATTTTGGTTTTGATTTCAAATTGCAGCTGCAGAAGCTACTGATCTTGATGATAATGATGAGGTCATGTCTGTTGATTAGAACTTCAGTTGGTTTCCTTCGACTCAAAAGTTTAGACGTTCACATGCAAAATTTTACACTATATTGCTTGTAGGTTTCTAATATTCTCCAGTCCTTTTGGTGAAGCTTGCAGCAGCTGGAGAAGTGTTTTATACCTTTTGTTGGTAGACAAGAATCTTTTTGGTTATAGATAGTAGCTCATCTGTGAAAAGTAGAGCTACATGCTTTAGGTAACATGTACGTATTAGGCAGCGACTTGGAGAAATGTAATAGCTGTCTACGTCAATTTGTTTGAACTTTAATTTGCTAGCGACTCCAGGACTATGCAATTTGCATAATGCAGCTTCATTGGATTGTATTAAACAATGTTTTTGAGGCGCTGCGGCGACGCGTGGCGCCCTACCCCCTTCACAACGCCTAGGCGTTTATGGCGGACGCCTAGGCGACGCCATATGATAATCTTAATATATAATGCTACTAAAATTCAGAAGAAAATCATACATCAATATTGCCAAGTGTTAGCATGTAATACCATAATTAACAAAAAACGCTACCAGAGTGCTAGTGCACAACATAAAGTGGCAAAATAGCAAATCTGAAATCTCTCATCACTCAATAGCAACCAATTAGTCTCTACTATAACAAAGCATGAGAACAGGAAAAGAAACGAGGTAGAGGGAAAGAAACAGAGAAAGAGGGAAAGAAACAGAGGAAGAGGAGGGAAGCAGAGCTGCAGAGGAGATCAGAGAGGAGGCAGGGAGCATACGAGACACAGACAGGCAGATGGTGGACGAACAGAGGAGCAGCCAAGCAGAGATGCAGACTGTGGCTCCACGGCAGGTGCGGAGGCCAAGCGGAGATGCAGCGCTGGCTCCGTGGCAGGGGCCGCTGGCCTGCCGGTGGACAAACAGAGGAGCAACAGAGCGGAGCTCGAGGTCCCCCTGTCGCCTTCTCTCTTCCTCTAAGCAGAGCTCGAGGTCCGCCTGTCACCTTCTCTCTTCCACTAAGCGGAGCTCGAGGTCCGCCTGTCGCCTTCTCTCTTCCTCTAAGCGGAGCTCGAGGTCCGCCTCTACCTCCGCCTTTTCTCTTTCTCTCCCCTCGCCCTCACTCGCGGTCGCGGTAAATGCCGCACGCGGCAGATTTCCCGCGCGAAGGGCCTATCTAGTTCTGCGCCCTCACAGTTTCCGTGCCTTTTCCTTTCAGCGCGGACGCGCGGTTGATTTCCCGCGGGGCCACGGTCCTTTTGCTGCCCTTCCCCTGTGAATCGACATCCGGCGTCCGCGGTAGGGCTGTAGGCGTTCGCCCGACGCCATTCTTCTCCTAGGCGACGCCTAACTCGATTAGGCGGACGCCATACCGATGCAGGTCGTGGCGCCCCCGACGCCCAGGCCCTCTACCATGCCTTGTCGCCTAAATCTAAGTTAAATTAAGCTATTCTCTGGTATTCTACTGTTTGGTTAACGGATTGATGTATCTTGCCTTTTAATCTTGTCTGCGTACCTTTGATTGACTATTGAAATACTACGGTCATTTTTATTCATGTAAAACATGACATGTACGTAGTTGCCAGTGCCATGTTTGTTCGGGCTAGTGGAACGGGCTTGGGGGCTTTAATAATATTTCATCATGGGACTCGGCCTGGTCTAGCCTGACCAGCTTAATTAGTGGGCGGGCTTGGACCTTGGACACAAGCCTACAAGCCAGAAGGACCCGGGCTTTTAGTGGGCCTGGCCTGGCCGGAGAAATGCTCATATCTACTCGGCGCCATTCGCGATGATCAAGAGGTCAGGTCACCTTGAAATAATCAAATAAATCAGAAAAAATATAAGCATTTATGGCAAGTCGAGGACTTAAACCTAGGTTAAACCTAGATGGTCAGGTTCCATGGCAAAGAACACAATCAACCAATCTATGATCAGAGTATACATGTGTAACACCGTACCAGTACTTTATTTTATTGAATTTGTATTAAAAAAAAAACGGCCTGTTCGAACTATTATTCGATCCATTATACAGAAGTATATATTAGATTCATCCTAGCTAATAATAAGCTAAGGTAGGAGCGGAAGGCCAAGGAACACCCGCCTGGCCTTGTTATACTCCACAAGCCTCTCCACATCCGGGATCAGCCCCTTCGCTGCATCCAGCGCGCAGAACCGCTCCGCCCACGCCGCCAGCAGCGGCGTCCTGGTGGCGTCGACGACCTTCACCCCGCAGATGGCCTCGGTGGCGTACAGCCACCCGAGAAAGCTGCCAAGCACGACGTCGACGAGCCCCACGGTGTCCCCTGCGAAGAAGGCCTTCCCCTTGGAGCACTCTTCGAACGCTTGCTCCAGCGTGTCCAGCGTGGCGAGGACCTGCGTCGCCGCCTCCACCCTCTCCTCGGCCGTCTTGCCAATGAAGACCGGTAGCCACGCGCTGAACAACTGTATGCCATGCATTTCTAAGGAGTCAAACTCTTTTAAATTTCATTACTAATATATTAAATATATAATATCATCTACAATAGTTTGGTAAAATTCACTTGCCAAATCTTGTGATTTTGGCAAGTTGCTAAAACATATGGCAAGTGAGAGTTTCTTCCGTCTCCAACAGTTTGCCAATTGGGCTTGATAAACTTAAAAAAAAGACCCACAACCAACAACCAAATCAACTAATCTGCTGGATAGCAAGTTAACAAATATGGACGCGTGGTTCTGCTAGATGGCAAGTTGCCGAAAGATAGCAACCCATTTACCAAACTGTTGGAGTGATTATTTTCTACTTTTGCCAAATAAACAAGAAGTAGTAAGTTCGTTTAGAAAACTGTTGGAGACGCTCATTGTGATTGAGACATGTGTTAGTAGACGTACCTTGTCGTCGACGTAGGAGGCCCAGAAGCGAGCAATGGCGCGGTCGTATGGGTCGGAGGGAAGGACGGGCGCGCCGGCGGCGGTGGGGAAAGCCTCGTCGACGTACTGGAGGATGATCTGAGACTCGCAGATGGTCTTGCCGTCGTGGAGGAGCACCGGCACCTTCTTGAGCACAGGGTTGGACTTGAGGAGAAGCTCGCTCTTGTGGTAGATGCTCTCCTCGCTGTAAACGTAGGCCGTGAGGCCTTTCAGGTTGAACGCGATGCGCACCCTGATCACGAACGGGCTCGCCCACAAACCCAGCAGTGTAAGCTCTTCTCCTGCCATATATGCTAATTAACTGGCCTTTTGTTCTTTTTTTGTTTTTGAAAGAGACAGAGAGAGAGAGAGAGAGCTGGGATCTGGCCCTTGTTGTTTATGCATGTGTGCATGTAATCTATATATATATATATATATATGCACACACACTCGGGGACTATTTCATGACTTCCGGGGCCTGATGAGAGTAGCAAATTCTTTTTGGTTTCTCACGCCAGACACATCTTGAATTAGGTGCAACCCACGAGTTGGACTTGGATACCGTGTTCGTCACCAATGACGTCCTGTTCATATCTGGATTTTCTGGATCTTATTAATGCATGGCTGGCTAACCTGGTTAATTAATTAGGACCTGTTGGAGGAACAGTGCTTTGGATTTCTACTTCGATTCTGTGGTGGATGAATGATGCCTGTCACGAGCACACGATGGAGTCATGCAAGTCAGAATTTTTGGACTATAAAAACTGGAGTTTAAAGCAAGACACAAAAGCTACGAAGACTCGGCTGCTTTGGCGGGGAAGGCAGCCAAGGACCCCTAATCCTTTTCGTACAGAAAAGAATACGTCGGCCAGGTCCAGGTGGGTCTTGAGGCCACCATGGTAGTGTTTTGTGGATAACAGGCCTCGTGGGCCCAATGAGAAATTAAATTCAAAGTGAAATCTCTGTTCTAAAGTAGCGTGAAAGGCTGAGCTAAATGCTTAAAAGATTGTTTGTCAGATTGTGGGCGACCGAAAAATAGGCTGGTCACGAATGAACAAACACAAGCAGAATCATTCACCATGTGTCCATGCAGTCCCTTCTTCACAGGCGCTCCATGCATGCTCTTCCATGAACGAGGTCTGAGTCATGGCATCAAAACACGACCCAAGAGAATAGAGAGTAACACTGATGATATAAATGTAGGGCAAGCAAATAACAACGGATATATTAAGAAGTTCTTCACGCTACATTATTACATATTCACAAGCAAGGCAAGTATCCTCTGAGTATTCCTCATAAGAGAGCTGAGGGACTCAAGTAGCATCACATTGTTTTTTTTTATTATTACATTCAATGGTATACGAAATTATAAGCATAAATAGAACAAATCATTATTCCGGTAACACCTGATGCTGGCTTTCCAATCTCCTTTGTGTTTCCACATCAGCACGTCTTGGTTGATATACTTCATGAACCTTTCTCCACCATCCTCTAAAGTCAAATATCCAGTATAGAAAACCAAAACAACTATTAAATGGACAACCCAAGAATAATGAAGCAGCGACACACAAACAAATAAATCCCAAACCAGTTAGTAAGTTCATACCTAGTATCTGAGCTGCCCAACTCTACTCGGTTCTAGGCCATGTGTACACGTCCAGGTCTTCGCCATGGCATTGTTGGCGGCCGAGTTTAAGCCCTGGCACCCACTGTGAGGATACATCCTGCATAGATATGTCCAGCCACAGCTGCTCCAGGCTACCAAATTCCTCAACACACCTTAAATTGGGACAAAAAGATACCCGCAGCACTCTCGTAAGAGGAAGATTCGAGACCCTCTCTAGGCCAAAACATCCAGCAATTACAAGGATCTCTGACAGGAAAAACAGGTTCTCCACCACCTTAAGGCTGTGCACCTCTCTTAATTGGAGCTCCATCAAGCTGGTGGCCTCCTGTCCAAGCTGCTGTGGGAGAGCTCTCAGCTTGGGGCAGCGGAGAAGATTGAACTTCTTCAATCGTGGCAGCAGCTGCATCATTGGAGGTGGGGCGGCCCCCTTTTGATTTGCATCAGTCTCATCCTCTGCTCCTTCTGGACCAGCTGCTGTTGCTTTTTGTCCTTCTTCATCAACAAAAGACCACTCCTCCCAGTTGGGCATATCCTGGATGACCAAAGTTTCAAGCTTGGGGAAAGCTGCTGCCTCGGTAGATCTAACATTACCCACCCCAGAGCCAACAAATTCGGGTCCAATCTTGGTGACTGCAGTGGCTCCATTGATTTTCAGATATTTCAAGTTGGGCAGCTGACCGATTGGTGGAAGATGCACACAGGATTTGCAATTTATGAGCCTCAAATACGTCAGTGAAGGCAAATGCGCAGTAGTACCTATCCAGGTGGGAAACCTCCGACCAAAGAAATCCAAAAGACCGAGATTCTCCAGGTTGTGTGCAGGGATTAGCAAATCAAAAGTCTTCTCAATATTGATTACAACATCTTCAGAATATGGTTTGTCTGTACTTCCACTGCAACATAGAGATAACCTTTTGAGATACCTTTTGTTTACTAACATCGAATCAGTAGTACAAGGACCTACTCTTTCCAGATTAATCAAATCAAGTCTCCTCAACTGCATAAGAGCACCCAACTCTTCTAGGTTCCATCCATCTTGCATTCTAGCTCTATTAGCATTGCCACCACCAATTGGAAATCCTCCCAAATCATTTAGATACTTTAATCCACCTATTCCTTTTGGAACTTGGTTAATTGGTGTGCCCTCAAGACCAAGACTTCTTAAGCTGCATAATCGAGTGACTGCTAAAGGAAGGCTGTGCAAATCCCCACACTCCACCAAGTTCAATACCTGAAGATTTTTTAATGAACCAATAGACTCTGGAAGGCAAGTTATACTGCTACTCTGAAGATCGAATAAACGCAGATGAATCAAATTGCCAATATAGTTTGGAATTGTTTTTATGTTTGACCCGCTGAGATCCAAAACATGAACATACAAAAAACTTTTGAACATTGAAGGTTCAATTGTAAGCGAGTTACCACAAAAACTCATTATACTTCTCACTTTGAGTTGTTGACTACCCACACTTGGCAAAGCAACAATTTCCTTATCTGTTACCAATGACAAACGTCGTAGTCTAGAAACAGTTATACCCTCCAAAAGTTGTGGGTCTCCAAGGAAACAATCTTCCATTGATAAATGGCATGCAAGCTGCCTCAGTAGATCATGCATTTTGCAACAATATTGGTCAAGATAGGTAGGATCTGGTAGTAGAAGGTTCCTTGAGATCAACTCATAGTAGTATTGTTCTGCTGTATCTTCCATTAGCTGGTTCTCTTTCATCTCTACAAAGCCTTCAGCGATCCAGAACCTGACAAGATCATCACGACACATTATCCAATCTTCGGGATACAAGGCACAATAGAGGAAACATTGCTTCAAGTTTTGTGGTAACTGGTCATAACTCAAGTACAAAGCACCTCTCAGTTCAGCTGGGAGCTTACTCATAGACCAAGCATCATTGCTTAGAATATTTCGCCATTCATTCTCTGTTGTCTCCTTTGTTGATAGGACACTAGCAACAACCCTAATTGCAAGAGGAAGGCCACCACACTTTTGAACAATCCCAATTCCAGTTTCACGCAAGTTGAGCACTTCTTTCTCACTAGATATGTTCATACTCTTCCATAGTAACTCCCATCCTACTTCCTCTGACAGCAATTCAACTCGGTGCATATGTCCAACTCCAATTGCCTTTGCAACTGTATCATGCCGAGTTGTTACTAAAATTGTTACTTGATCAGCGGCAGCGAGTGGAGTTCTTAGCAAATTGGTCCATACATCAGACTCCCACAAGTCATCCAACACAAGCAAAAATCTCTTTCCATTAATGGCTTCTGCAAGTTTGGCTTTCAGCTCTCCCAAACTTTCACCTTGCTCTTGCTGCACTCCAATATTTCGAAGTATTTCTTTCAACAAAGGAACTTGAGAGTACTGCTGGGAAACACAAATCCATGCATGTTTCTCAAAGCTTCCTTTTAGTCTTTGATCATTGTATAATTTCTGAGCTAGTGTTGTCTTTCCAATTCCTCCTGTTCCAACAATACCTATCTTGTAAACCTTATCTTCTCTGTGGTTCAGAACCAACTCTAGCAATCTATTGGTAGCATAAATAATCTCCTTTCCCACAATATTTGGTTCAACAAGGTGGGATGTTTTTCTCATATCTGAAATGCTTAACACAGGTTCTGTTTCAAACTTGAACTTTGTACCTAGTTCAGCAATTTTGTCTATTCTTTCTTTGAGGCTTCTAATCTGCACAGAAATCTCACGTCGTGTCCAAATAGTAGAAAAGCAAGAGATAAGTGGAAAACCAGTGCATGTAGCTAATTTTCTTGATGATGATGACGGAGAAGGCTGTTCTCCTAGTAGCTTGCTCCCTTTGAACCTGGCAAAGTCAATGATGTCATCAGCACTATACATTGCGTCTTTCAGATCACTAAGCCAATTGCTAACAGATAAGTCTTCAATCCTTCTTCGATCAGCATCTTTGAGAAAACACTGTATCTGTCTCATTGTTTGCTGAAGGTCACTGAGCTCTTGTTTAACACCTAGTATTTGAATTGCTTCCTCTGTAATGACTTCTTGGAGTTTTTGGATGCATGATCCAGCAAAAGAAAATAATATCGTTGCCATTAGTTAAATCCTAGAAGCAGACCCACTGCAGTTGCAAGTTTTTCTTCAGACCAGACAAAGATGTAATAATAGCAACTTGATAGCTCTTGAATGATGTCAATCCACAAACAAATGAACTTAGGTCTGAAAATGCACAAAGTTTAAAACGGGAAATCAGATATGTACACATCGCTTGTAAACTACTATGGAGACTGTATGTTAATTCCCACCAGACACGCCAACAAATGATAAATGCTAGAAACTATAATATTAATTAGAAACATCTGTTCGTTAATCTGAAGACTCTAACTATCCATAACCATTGGATAAGGGGAAATATTGTTTGGCTGTTGGTTATAAAAGATTAAATACGGAATCACATTAAAGTTTGGTTAGTATAGTAATAAAATATTAGTTGTTAATGATCGTGTTAACAGTTGATTGTTTAATATATTTATAAGATACTAGTACTAATTAGAGGCCCAAGCAGAGACTTCACTTTAATTCTCAGTGGACATGCTAGGAAAAAATAAATACTAAAAATTCTCACATTAATCATAAACATCGAGCCATGAATCAGAAGACTTAACTATCCATGACCATTGAAGATAAATGCTAGAAATTCTCACATTAATGAGAAGCATCTGGCAAAGATTGGAAGACTCTAAGTGTCCATAACGGACCTATTTTATTTAAAAAAAATACTCACGTCCATAGTTATAAATAAAAAATAGCCTATTATATTATTGCAAGAGAAAACTCTGGCCGCACATGAGGAATTATTAATTGATTGTTTCTAAAAAAATCTAAGGGCACTCCCAATGCTAGAAACTATATGTAGTTTCTATAACTATTAATTTTTATAGACACTATGTATAGAAACTATGGTCCTAATGGAAAGTTTCTATACAATAATTTTTTATCCAATCACATTCATTCTCTCTCTATTCTCAACCAATCATATCATTTCACGTCTTGGATCTTGTGTAGACATGGTTTCTAACTTAGACCCAGTTTCTATGATTTTTTCTCTATCTCTTCAATAACTACCTTGCCACATCAGCAAAATACTTAGGTGGCACCATAAGTAATGTCTATAGAAACTATGATGGTTTCTGCATTGGGAATACTGATCACATTAACTGTTGGTTACTAATATATTAATAAAATATTACTCATCATTGATCATGTTAACTGTTGTTTAACTAATATACTAATTAGAGGCTTCAATGAAAACTCTATATTAGTTTTCACCATACGTGCCAAGAAAAAAGATAAATGCTCAAAATTCACATATTAATTAGAAACATCTAGGCATTGATCTGAAGACTTTAACTATCCAATAAAATTGGATCTATTTAATTTTTTCTAAAAAATACTCAACTCCATTGCAATAGGAAATAGCTTAAAATATCATGCCGAAAAAGACTCTAGCCACAACCATTAGCTAATAAAATATCTAATGGAGAATACCTATCATGTGAAGGGTTAAAAGTTCGTTAATCCATTAATAAAATATTAGCCCTTAATGATCATGTGAAGGGTTGCTTAACGTATCAATACAAGGTACTGTTACTACTTACAAGCCCAAATGGAGACTCCATGTTAATTCTCATCAAACATGCTAGGAAAAAGATAAATGCTAGAATTTCCATTAATCAGAAACATTTGGCCATTAATCGGAAGACTCTACGCAACCATTCGATCTATTTCAATTTTTAAGGAATTATTCACCTACAACATTATAAATAGAAAATAGCCTAAAACATTATAGCAAAAAAAAAACTCTGGTCGGTTGGGAGGAAATATTGATCGACCATTGGTTAATAAAATCTAATAGGGACTAGGTTGGTTAATGCATTAATAAGATATTAGTCAATCACGTTAATGGTTGGTTATTAATGTACTACACTGTGGAAGAAGTTTAACAACACTTGGAGGAAGTTAATAAGAAGACTCAACTGTGCACAAGGGTAGAATATAACCTCCAATAATTGAAATCCAGGACGTCAATTAGATCATCTGCTACCTACAACAACAATTTGTGTCACCAGCTTAGCCAATTATGCGAGGAAGGGGACGAAGATAATCAATCCATTAATACCCCACAATGAATTGAATAGGGATAAACAATATGGTCTTGTGACATGTGAGCCATATGTATCTGCCTCAAATGGGGAAAATTAGATAAAATTCATATGGGCAGTTCAATCTAGAAATCAATTATATGTCTACACAAGAGGTTCTATGAACATATATAGAAGAGTAGGAGAACACACCAGTTTGCTACTCTGTACAGTGATCCAGATGACCCTTCCATATTCATATTTGGCTCGATGACAACACAAAGAGGATTACTTAAGCAGCAGTCTGACGCGGTAAGACAATTTGCAGATACCGGTCATAAAATTATGTCAATGGACAGTGATACAGGCCTGTAGATGCAATGCAATGTAGTATTTGAGAATTGCACTGCATGGAACACATGTGAATCAACATTGGCTCTCGCACGAGCTACAATCTGAAGTAAGTGACATAAGCATTGTGGTTACTGTTTGATACATTAGACTAATAAAAAAATACTTATATTAGACTGCATTTGTTTTCTCATTATTGATTTACAGACACAATTGGCACAATATAGATGGTTCGATCCAGCTGTGACACACTTGTATTTTCAATATGCATTTAGTTGAAATCTCAGTGTAAACTACATGGCTCTTATTGGCCACGTCTTATGACACAATGAAAATGAATACAAATTTTAATTTTCAAATTTATCCTAAACTGATTGCTACAGACTTTTTTATCCTTACATTAGGTAAAGTAGGTACAGTCTTAACTAGTATAATAGAATAAACAATCATTTAAAACATACACCATGTTGCTTAACCATAGAGCTCGAAGGGAGATCTAGGATGGTGTAGCAATGCTAGTCATTTCAACTTGCATTGTGACACCCAATATATTGAATTTGTAATATCATGGGATTATAAGTGTAGTAGTAATATTTTATAGAACAACATATGAAATTTATTTTCCGATAGTATTAATATTCCTTAAAGTGATATGTCAATGGTTTGTAAAGTTAACTAGATGAGATCTTAAAATAAGTATTTATACTAATGAATAATTTTACTTTGTCTATATGGTGGAACATCGCTTATGCTTACTTTTACTTAATAATAGGAGTGTGTAGTTTAGAAAAATATATGTATCATACTTTACGGATAGTTATCTATTTTTTCGTCGTGGGTTAAATTAGTATTTACTGTAGATTTAAGAGATATTTAAAATCTTTTTAGATGATTGTGGTGAAATTCATATACAAATTAAAAGGTGTTTGTAGCACCCAAAATTTTGCACCATTTCAGAATAGGTGAAATTAATTTGTTATGTATTTTTGTGAGCATTGAATATAGGAAAAACTAATAATTTTTGGGAATTTTAAAACCAAATATAAGGTTAGATAATTTATGATGCATTGAAGTTGTTGCACTTTATTTTTGTGGTGATTGGTTTTGACCCAAAACTGAAATCTTTTCAAGACTATTTGAAAATGGTTTTGGAAAATCACTCCAAAAAATAAAAAGGGCAAAGGAATTTCCTTCCTCTCTCCTTCCATTTTGGCCTGCTGGCCCATGGCGGCCTGCTACCCTTCCCTCCCTCGTGCAGGCCATGCACACTTTATCCTCTGGGCCAGCCCACCTCGCTACCGCCTCGGCCCAAACGCATAGCAACGACACTACCTTCCTTCGCTCTATCCCGCTGCCATGTGGGGCCCACATATTGGCACTATCTTCTACCTCCCGATCAAATCAGGAGGACTCCATCCTCATCCGGCCGCCGTCCTTCCCAACCTTCACGGCGTCGCATGCCCCTGCGCCTCTATAAATGGGAGCCCGGGTGCCGCCGCCTTGCCCTGCTACCCTAGCACAAGTCGCCATCACCTAGAGCTGAGCTCGCAGTCGCCAAAACCCTAGCTCCACCGAGCTCATGACGCCGTCCCTCACCAAACGTTGTTCTGGTCATCATCATCCTTGTTTTCCCCCCATTGTGAGCTCGTTGTGTTCCCCTCGCCTCTACTTTCCTATGCCCTTATTGTATCAAATCGAAGCCGCTAGGGTCATCCCCCGCTACGCAAAGGGCCTGGGCGGACTCGCTGTCCTCTACAAACCACCCCTGTGCCCTCAGCGTGGTAAACCGAGGCCCGTGGGCCCTATTCCGTGAGCTCCGGCAAGCTCTAGCCACCGCCGGAGCACTATTCTAGCCGGCCATCTCCTCTCTCCTCTCCCTCGATCTAATCTCGACCCTCCATTTTAGATCCAACGGTCCAGATCGCCCTGTAACCCTTCACCTTGCCATTTTGCTAAAGAGAGCCTCAGTTTCTTTGGAATCAAACCCGCGGTCGTCAGCCAATTTTAAAAATAGGATTTTTGATTTATTTTTATTACAAAATTAGTTTACATTATTTACAACTTTGCTAGTTCATTGTTTTGCTTAGTAAATGCTCATTTTGGCTCTGAATCGACCCATTCAAGTTGCGTTAGGTTCAACATTTAGTAATCTACATGTTTGTGTAATTGTTAATTAGGTTTTACACAAATAAAAATATAGTTAAGTTTAACCTTTTAAACCTAGTTAAATGCTATAGGAAATCTCGTTTAATGCATAATTTTTGCGTTTTAGATCGTTTCGGTGATTTTCATGTTGATGTGTTCGTAGTCACGTGTAGAGCAACTCTACAAGCTTTTGAACATATTTCTGTTGGTGTACTGTTCTAATAATAGCTTCGTTTGCCATGCATGATTGTTCGTGGATGTGTGTTGTTGTTTAGTTGACATGAGTCCACACGGTGAGCCATTCGTGGGCGACTAGCAGTACTACTTTGATGAGCAGGACCAGCATGGAAACTTTCAACAAGGCAACTATAGCATGAGAATTTCTTATCCCATTTATAATCTTGTTAATTACTTAGTCACTTGCATGTGTCTAAACTGATTAACAGTAAGGAAATCCTAGTCATTGAGATCTTATGCCTTGTTTACATATGGGATATACATACATATGGATAGCTGGCTAGTGCTCAGTTTAACAATATTAATGATGACTAATGAATGTATGAAATGAATGGTAAAATATGCCTTAGCAACTAGACGATTGGGCGAGAGAGGAATTGGTTTCTGTACATGATGCTCTTGTCCCTCCCAAGGACTTATCTATTGGCAAAATCTGGGACATACAATACAACTGGGGGTGCCACATGGCTCTGGCTTTAGCTTAGTAGGACCTTTCTTAACTTGCTAGTGGTTACCCGAAAGGGCACCAAAGGGTGTGATTCGGGTCAGATGTAGTGCAACTTCTGTTCTTGTAACACCCGGCCCAGGGCTTCATAGGATTAATAGGAGACTCATACCAACAAGTTGCAACTTCTTTTCCGGAAGCCCATCTCGAAAGAACTCTAAAGTTAAGCGTGCTTGGCCTAGAGCAATTTAGGAATGGGTGACCGACCCGGAAGTACTTCCCGGGTGCGCGCGAGTGAGGACAAAGTGTGCAGAAAAGACGAAGTGTTGGTCTGTGGGGACTGACTATAGCCTAGAAAAGCTGCCAGATGTAAGCGGGCCCGGCCTCGTGGA
>Ga0182004_10002320_pt1 | contig 14709 bp, 9 predicted proteins | sample Sormic07211540_1_FD_120479 | JGI IMG/M metagenome (GOLD analysis project Ga0182004, IMG submission 120479) | Endophyte microbial communities from Sorghum bicolor roots, Mead, Nebraska, USA - 072115-40_1 MetaG | ecosystem: Host-associated > Plants > Roots > Unclassified | place: USA: Nebraska...
TATATATTATATATATATATATATATATATATATATATATATATATATATATCCCTATTTAAAATTGGTCTGAAGCTGAGGCTCTATTATGTTAAGGGAATTGGATTGGACGAGTTGAATCTAGGGATCCAAATCAAATTTGGTTTGAATCTAAATCTAGGCTTTTCTAGCTATGATAGAAGCATCTAGCAACAATATGGGATAGCTCCTTACGGTACTCAGATTCAGAGATGAGGCGGTTCCAGGAACGACAAACACACTTATAACTGCACAAGAAATGGGCGACGACACATTGGAGGATGAGGACCAAGACATGGTCTATGAGGACGACCACTTCATTTCTCTTGTTGGGGGCTCCTCCTCCATCTTGAGTTCTTGACTAGGATCTAGTGGAGCAGGGCCAATGATAGAAGCGACGACATTGTCACCTAAATTAGAGAATTGTTGGTATAAATTAAATGCATATCACTAATACAGTAGCCACCTTTTATCAACCTATACCTCTTAGCATAAATCTAGGTTGTTATCCCTAGAAACTGAGCTAGAAGTAATGTCGGTATTATTCTTTCATTTTATGTGACTAGACAGAATTATAAAGATAAATATATAGATATAAATGAATAAGAATGATTCTACAAGCGGATAGATAATTATACCATTGTATCATTTTACCTAGAGTAATACCACGTTATTGATTTATAATTTTACCACTGGGGTTAGTGGAAGCAATAACAACAGGCTCAAAGAAAGATTCATTAATTAAATCACATATAGAGCCCTTGTCACAAGTCACAATGACTTTCTCTTTCTTGGCTTTCTCAAGGAGAGAGGAGTGATCCTTTTCAAGCTTAGAGTTAACATCACCAAACTCTTCACGGTCTTCCTTTAGATTCTCATGAGAGGCTTCGAGCTCATCAAAGGATTGCTTGAGAGCTTTAAGCTATTTTTGCAATTCTTTGCACTCCTTTTCTCATCTCAAGACATCTATGGGCATTCTTCAACATGTCCATGAGTTCCTCCTTTGACTCATCATCATCATCATCATCACTCCTACAATCATCACTTTTATCATATTTTATCTTAGTGGGCTTTGACATGAGGCATGTCGAAGGAGTGTCAAAGAGAGAATATTTGTTGTTGATGGCGATGCTTGCAAAAGCCTTCTTCTTGGATTTTTTTATTAGCATCACTAGAATCATCATTATCCAAAGAAGTATCACTATCCTAAGTCACCACATAGCTACCACCCTTCTTCTTTTGGAATGTCATTTTCTTCTCCTTCTTCTCCTTCTTTTCTTTCTTTTCTTTTCTCACTTCTTCTCATTCTCATCACTGTCGCTGTTGTAGGAACAATCCACTATAACATGATCCTTGCTCTTGCACTTGTCACATCTTCTCACATATTCTTTGCTATTATTTTAATCTCTTCTCTTTCTTGCACCATAGCTCTTTTTCTTCATGAATTTGCCAAACTTGTGCACGAAGAGAGCTAGTGCTTCATCATCAGTGTCACTTGCTTGCTCATCTTCACTTGTTTCTTCTTTCTTGAACTTGCCCATGTTCTTGGATGAGCTAGCCTTGAATGCCATACTTTTCTTCTTATTGTCCTCATCCTTCTGTCAACCCCATCCCTTTCCATGTGGTATCTCTTGTGTCATGACATCACCTAGTACTTGGTTAGGAGTAAGTTTTTTCAATCCTCCTCTTATGATGATCAATCTTAATGTCTCAAATCCTAGAGGTAAGCACATCAAGAACTGATGAGAGACATCATCATCATTTATCTTCTCACCCAAGCTTTTCAAGTCATTCACAATAACTTGTAATCTATGAAACATCTTCGGGATGCTCTCATCATCCTTTATCTTGAAGCTTGACAACTTGTCCTTGAGAATGTATAGCTCGGTACTCTTGACGGCTAGCGTGCCCTCATATGTTTCCTCTAATCTCTTCCATGCTTCACTTGCTCTCTCACAATCCTTGATTTGCTCAAACACCTTGAATCAATTACATTGTATATAGTGTTGAAAGCCATAGTGTTGCATTGCTTATTTGCTTTATCTTGGTTGGTGATATTGGTGGGATCAAGAATCACAAAATCACTCTCGGTCACATCCCACACTTGATCATTGATTGAACCTAAATATTTTTTTTATTTTTCTCTTCCAATAATCATAGCATGTACCATCAAAGAATGGTGGTTTGCCCCCCACATGGTTGAACACAACTTAAGCCATCTTTTGACACTAAAGGTTGTTAAACCTTGATTAAATGGTGATCATGGCTTCAACACTACTTGAAAGGTCCTAATATGTCTAGAAGGGGTGAATAGTCTATTTAAAGTTCTATAAAGCACTAGAGTAAAGGATTAGTATAACAAAAGGCGTAAACACAATTTTGCTTTAGCTCTACAAGGGTTGTAAGCCACCTATTAAATTATTCTAGTTGCTATGATCTCTAGACAAACAAAGGCTAAGTCACTATGAGCTCTCACAACTAGCTACACCATAGAGCTCACTAGATGGAGATACTAACTCAAGCAAGACAAGCTCTCAAGACTAATTACACTAAAGAGCTTGTCACAACTAATTTGCGGAAAGAAAATAAGAGAGTAGAAATTTATACAGCCGTGGAGAGGAATGAACCAATCACAATATATATATATATCAATCATCAGGAGAATACCAACTGCAATTGAGATAAGATTTTTATCCCAAGGTTCACGTGGTTAGTGACACACTAGTCCCCATTGTGTCGACCAACACTTGGTGGTTCAGCGGCTAATAGATATTTCACAAACCTAGCCCAACAAATGGGCGCCGTAAAAACCTACCCACAAGCGAGGTAGCTCAATGACATGAGCAATTTATTAGAGTGACTTTTGGGGCTCCATCGGGGAATAAGCCCAAGAACCCCTCATAAATAAATCCTTGATTGTGGGTAGACAAAATCACCAAATCCCCTTACTAATCCACAAAGCACCAACCATCTAGATGACGATAATCACCAAGAGTAACAAGAAATCCAAAACTGCAAGAATCACCTAGTGCCACAAAAGTTTGCAATCACAAATGCACCTAGGGATCCCCTCAATCCTCTTTCAGAATAAGCCATGGACTAGGAGAGGGAGAGGAGAGGGAGGAGATCCACTTGAAGCTCTTAGATCAAACACTGGAACTCGATCTTTCACTTGAATGGAGCACAAAACACTAAGAGTGATAGAGTTGAAAAGAAGAGAGCTTTCTTTTTGTACTCTTGGTTTCTTAGATGCAAGAGGTGAGGAATGGGAACCAATGGGAGAGAAGGGAAGGATTGCTACCTTATTTGGGATGTCATGGCAGGGATGTGTTTGTCCACCAACCGCCATGCGACAGCGAGGGGTTCACCATGGCCCCGATACATAAGCGTCTTAGCCCCAACCATGATGCACGTAATACCCTAAATGTTCGTAGGCGCAGACAAAAATACAAGAGGAAGGAAGCCAGCCATGGCTACCACCCTCATCACGATGGACATTATGACAGCGGCGGACCAAAGCCTAAGCCTTGGTCCGTGGGGACCCTGGGCTTTCGATCAGCAGATCCTCAACACGCCTTTCCCTCCATGGTATCGACCACCTATAAACATCCCAAGATACTCTAAGAAAACAAACCCTGACTTGTGGCTCGAGGATTATTGGCTCGTTTGTCAAGCCAATGGTACGGATAACGCCTACTTCATTATCCGCCAACCTCCCTTTGTTCTTGGCTGATTCAGCGCAAACATGGCTAGAGCACCTCCCGCCCAACCAAATTCAAAGCTGAGTGAACTTAAAGATCTTTGTGGAAATCTTCCAGGATACCTACACATGCCCCTAGGAAACCCTGCATCTCATAAACTGCCAATAGAAGTATGTGGAGACCCTCCGTGAGTATATCTAGTGCTTCTCTAGGCAACAATGAATGGATTAGATTAGTGAGCTATGGTTGTTAGATATGAGACAAAAGGATAAAAATAGATTATAGAGAGAGGATCATAAAGGAGACGAACAATCTCAAGTCAAAACAATAAAGCGTTCGACCTGTAGCAATTATTTTCGTGTTATCAAAGATTCTATACAATACTGTGTTCATGTGTGGCATCATGGCATTGTAGGGCATTTTCTTCTTTCATTTATTTCATGATATGCATCTCATGCCCATTCAGATATGACATATCTATATATATGGTTTAATTTGGCAGAGCTCTTACTTTAATTTCTTATAGTTTTTTACAAGGTGTCTAGCTAAATGTCAATCTAGGCTCCTCGTTAAGTGTAAAAGATCTAGAATCATAAAAATATAACTCCTCGTTAAGTGTAGAAGATCTAGAATCATAAAAATATAACTCCTCATTAAGTGTAGAAGATCTAAAATTATAAAAATATAACTCCTTCTCTTTCACACAAACTCTAACAAAATTGTTTTAAAATTGCTAGTGAAGCTATTTTACAAAATAAATTCAGTTCCACGAGCTAAAAAATGTTGTTGCTCCACATGAGTCAGAGCTAGAAATGCTGCTGCTCCACATGAGTCAGAAAAAGTTTTTAAATTTTGATAATATAACACTTTCGTTCATATCTTCTATTCTTATAGAGATTTCTAAAATCTCAATATGCAAGCTATCCACATCAACAATCTATAAAAATTTACAATTATAGTCAACTAGCACATATAATTATGATAATTATTTCTTCGTCTACTAGCATGTATTTAGCTGTTTAATATATCAAATCATTCAACAAAATTAATTTAAGATAATTTCATTCATATAATAATAAATATAAATAGTCTATTTTTTTAAAAAAATATCTAAAATTCCTACGGCGTATTCTCCTAGTTTAATTATTATTATCTAACCATAACTAGTTTATATTTAATTATTATTATCCAACCATAAATAAACTATAACCATAGACTACTTTGTATGTAATTATTATTATCTAACCAACTAAAATAAAAAATTCATCTTATAAATTACAGATAAATTATATAATTACTTATTTTTTAATTTTTAAAGCTATAAGATTCAATGTGATAAGAAATCTTGGATTTTAGATAAAGGCCTTGTTTTTAGCATTTTCGTTTGTTTATGGCAAATATTGTTCAATTATAGACTAACTAGGATCAAAAAATTCATCTCGTGATTTACAGATATATAATTAGTTTTTATTTTCATTTATATTTAATGCTTTATGCATGTACCGTAAAATTTGATGTGACAGAAAATCTTGAAAACTTTTTATTTTTTAGGATAAACTAAACAAGACCTAAACAAGACCTTTAAGCCAAAGTCTTTTTAAGACAATCCACAAAACGACTTTCAACTCCACTATCTAGAGAAGCTTGCTGCTCCACATAAGATCCAAAGTCTTTTTAAGATAAAACCACAGAGGTCTACCAAACAAGCTGTTTGGAGACACGGACTTTTTTCGTTTTACTAACGGACTTTTTTCGTTTTACTAGCGCCCTGTTTGGTTCCACCAAATAAATTTTAGCTAGCTAAAATTATTTTAGCTAGGTGACTAATAGAACTAAACTATTTTAGCTACTTTTAAACTACTTTTAGTTAATGTGTTTGTTACTTTAGCTACTAAAATAACTAAAGTTTAGCTAACTAAAATTTAGTTGGTGGAACCAAACAAGGCCTAGTTCTAGATAAAGAGAAAACTCACAAGATACAGAATTACTATTAATTGATTTATTGTAAAAGAAAAACACCACTTGCTGAAAAAAAAGGCTCATACATCACCGGACCAAAGAGACGCAGAGTTTTTTTTTACCACATTCCACCATCATACCACATTACCAGCATACTCATAATTCTTTTAACCCAAATTTATTCCACAGAACGACCGAGGTGAACTGCCGTTTCCTCCAATCACGCAGGCACGACGATCCGACGTGCGGACTGACGTCTAGCCGGAGATCTGAATGGACTTCACCTCAGGCTTCTTGACGTCCTCCTTGGGCACAGTGACTGTAAGCACGCCGTTCTCCATGGCGGCCCTGATCTGCTCCGTCTTGGCGTTCTCAGGCAGTCGGAACCTGCGCAGGAACCTGCCGCTGCTCCGCTCCACGCGGTGCCAGGTGTCCGTCTTCTCCTCCTGCTCCTTGTTGCGCTCGCCGCTGATCTGAAGGATGTTGCCGTCCTCAACCTCCACCTTGACCTCCTCCTTCTTCAGCCCCGGGACGTCCGCCTTGAACACGTGCGCCTCTGGAGTCTCCTTCCAGTCGATCCGCGCGCCAGCGAAGGCCGCGGTCTCCGAGCTGGTGCGCGGGAACGACGGGAAGAGACTGTTGCTCCCGCCGGAGCCGAAGGGGAAGCCCTCAAAGGGGTCCCAGAGGTCGAGGGAGAAGGGATCGAACACGTTGCTGCGGCGGATCAGCGACATGGTCGAACGATTTTGCCTCCTATCTAGTCTAGCTTACGACTACGAATTGGAGATTTGGGCTGAGAGGTTCGAACGATTTGTTTGAGCTTCTGATCGCTGCTTGTGCTGTCTCGATTCCTCGTCGCTGGGGCGTGGGGAGCTTTTATAGAGGAAAAGCGATAGTGAAGAAGTGGAGGAGAAAGTCGTTTCTGGAGAGTTCTCACGTGTTCGAGCATGGACCCGACGCCGCTAGATTCGAGCGTGGAGAAAGCTAGAGCTATCCAGTGGGTCTCTCTCTTCTAGATCGAAAGTAGCTGGGCTTCTAGTAATTTTGTTCATGGGCCAAGGCCCAGCCTTGTGACCCAAAACAATTCAGCCCAACATCAAACAAGGCCCACGCGTGCACACTGGTCAGACCTCTGTGTCTCGTCTTCCTAGTTCAGGACTTCGGATTCAGGCGACTCCCCGCACGCACTCGAGACGGCGGAGTCGTCGGGGAGGTGAGGACGGCGTGGTGAAGTCGTGAGGAGAAGAAAAAAATTCCACCGCCGTGGCAGCCATGTCGGTGCAGGAGTACCTGGAGAAGCACCTGCTCTCGCGCAAGATCGAGGAGGCCGTGAACGCGGCGGTCCGCGCCAAGGTCCCCGACCCGGTGCTCTTCATCGCGGGCCACATGCGGCGGGCGGCGCCCGCCGTGATCACGAGGGTGCGGGCGCGCCAGATCCTTGACGGGCACGGCGCGCCGGCCGTTGAGGTCGAGTTGCACACCAACAAGGCCGTGCACCGAGCATCCGCGGCCGGCGCGGGCGCGCCCGAGGGCGCCGCCGCCGACGCGGCCGGGGGCTCCGAGAGGCGGAAGATCCTCGCCAGGGCGGTCGCCGACGCGGTGCGGGTGATCAACGACAAGGTGTCGGAGGCGCTCGTTGGGATGGATCCGCAGCAGCAGGCGCAGATCGACCAGGCCATCATGGACTTGGACAAGGCGCGCCACAAGGTGGAACACTCGGAGATCCTTTCCCTTTTTACTCCCTCTGTGTTTTTTGTTCCTGAATTCTGCATTGCCAAACCCATGCTATACACAAACAACTGATGGCTTCATATGCTCAAGCAATTCTTTACATTGGGTATATAGTCAATTTAGGGGCAGTATGGGACACTAATTATTTCGGTTATATTTGTCTGTTCGGAAGTACTCCTAATGCTGTTCTTTTCACTGTACTTGTGTTTCCACTTACCACTACTGCCTCAAATTTTTTTGTATCTTGATTCCGTTCCCTTATTTCTGACAAATAGATTTTATCCAAATGGAAATGGCTATTATATTGTGCGAAATGCAGGCTGAGCTTGGAGCAAATGCTATGCTGGCAGTGTCAATTGCAGCTTGCAAAGCTGGTGCTGCTGAAAAAGAGGTGCTGCTTTTCTGCTAAAATCATCATAATTTGAGAAATATGTCATGCCACCGCACAGAATTCTTATTGTCGGATTATTGGATGCTTGTTGCCGTGCAGGTTCCACTCTACAAGCATATAGCAGATCTTGTTGGCAAAACCGCTACAACTCTTCCTGTCCCTGCAATTACAGTCATTAATGGTGGAAAGCATGCTGGAAATGGTCTTCCCATTCAAGTATTCCTCCAAACCTTTAGAATCTGAGAAGTTGAAGGCATTATTCCCTTATTTTGTCCACTTGAGTGATTGAGTCATCTTTTGCCTAAAGAGAAACATATTAAGATAGTTAGTTGTTCATGTATATCAACCATATCAACATGTTTAACTGTAGTTCTGGAGTAACTATAAACCTTTCTTATTTGTAGGAAATTATGGTCCTTCCTGTTGGTGCTAAGAATTTTGAAGAAGCAATGCAGATGGGTTCAGAGACCTATCACCATCTGAAGGTAGCCTTCACTTCTAACAATCTGTGGTACAGATATCTATATGTTAGCAACATAAGTGTTGTTTTCCACTCATACTTGGTTCAGGATGTTCATCAGACATCATAAGATTCTGTTCAATAAAAAACTAACCTTGCACTCAGCCTTTCTGATTCCTTCTCTCTTTTTTTCCCGTTCTGAATTTAGCTACTATTAATTCATTTGGGTCGGTTGTCGTTGAGGTAAAGTACTGACATTATAGACCTCTTAGCTCTTACAAGTTCTGCCTTCAGACTGCCAGAAAGGTTTGCTCACTTTTGTAGATATTTACTTACTGAATAATTAATTTTACAGGATATTATCTTGGAGAAATGTGGCTCAGACAGCTGCAACATTGGAGATCATGGTGGGTTTGCTCCAAATATTTCCAGGCAAGTGAGAAACTATTTACTATTTTCTGATATCACACATTTCTTGTTTTCCCAATTGGGGACCTACATATGGATTTCAATATGCCATATCTATGTTGCTTTATTGATGTTCAGCATATCTGAAGGCCTGGATCTTGTTATTGCGGCAATAGAGAGGGCTGGATATAATGGGAGAATAAAACTGGCAATTGATGTTGCTGCTACTGATTTTTGTGTAGGTAAGTAGAAAAGCAGTGCATTGCCTATGCATGGACTATGTAAATGTTCAAAAATTATCTCTTGGAACTAAAAATATCAAACAGACTATGAAATTTGGTGATAGGATGTAATCATTCTGCTCTGGTTGTGTCTGCTTACTGGAAGAGTTCCACACAGTGTTTTCACTTTTAGGCCCCTATCCATATTATTTATGCCTCATTTTTTCTGTGCTACCTGCTATTTGTTTAGTATTGTTGCTACTAAACACTAGAACCAGCCATTGCCATTGAAAACATGCTGTCAGAACCACCTAGCAGGAATCTTGTAACGATGTTGCTACATACTCTGGGATGACAAGATACTGTACAATCTTGAACCTTAGAAATAGTGAGGCTGAACGTTAGTTGATTCTATAGTCAATGCATTGGGTTCTTTTGTATTTGCTATGTGAATGAGTTAGCTTATGGCTATGTTCACCCAACTCTTTGCAGGAAAGAAATATGATCTAGAGTTCAAGTCAACAAAGAAATCAGGGCAGAACTTCAAAACTGCTGATGATATGATTGAGATCTATAGCCAGCTTTGTTCAGGTATCATCTTTCTTTTTATTCTACATATTTTAGTTTCATGAAGCATATAAACACGAGTACGCTGATTTCTTTCCTCCACTTTCTGCACTAGAGTACCCGCTTGTCTCCATTGAGCAGCCCTTTGATAAAGATGACTGGGAGCACTCAAAAAAATTGACCACTCTAGAGCTGTGCCAGGTGATTTTTTTCTTCTAACTTTCAGTTATTAGTTCGTGAGTAGCTCATGGTATGAAATATCTACAGGTTGCAGGGGATGACTTGTTGATGTCTGACCCCGAACGCATTAAGTGGGCAGTTAGTGAGTACACTTGCAATGCTCTTGTTCTCAAGGCAAGTATCAAGTCATCCATATAAATTCTTTCTTATTGGGGCTAGTTTGTGTTATATATCCATGTTATTGGAATAGTTCGAGAGTGACAAGTAACAGTACCACACGACATGTAAATCTGGAATTAGGCATGCTTTATTTGACAATTACTACTTGACAGTATTTGGATGCTCATACTTATTCTTTATTAAAATGCTACTCTTCCTTCTCAATGTTCATTATAAATGAAGCTTTGTGTAGTCTGAGTTGAGTTGTAAGCTTTCTGCACTAGAGTACCCGCTTGTCTCCATTTATCATCCATATATTATTTGAATTTGCTGAAAGCTGAGAAACTTGCAATTAAACTAGTAGGCTGAAGCCTCTAGGCACATTGTGGTTACAACCTCTTGCTTGGACGTGTATTTTCATTACAACCTTGCTCCCTTAAAGATCATATATGGTTCTGTTGACGCCCTATTTCAAACACGATTATTTCATAGGTTTTGGCAGGAAACATACCTCTGCCTGCAAAGTTTCTATATTCCTTAGGGGCCCTTATTATACTGTTTCTTGTCATGTTTGGTTTGTTAATAACATTTTTATATATGCAGGCAAATCAAGTGGGCACTGTCACTGAGGCCATAGAGGTTGTGAAGCAGGCAAAGGATGCTCATTGGGGTGTGGTGGTGTCACATAGGTCTGGAGATACTGAGGATTCTTTCATTGCTGACCTGGCTGTTGGTGCTGCAGCCGGACAGATCAAAGCCGGTGCCCCCTGCCGTGGAGAGTGTCTAACTAAGTACAATCAGGTTTTTCTTTCTGTTGAATCCTTTATATTTCTATGCGAGTACACAGCATACACACCACCATGAATACAGCTGACTTGTGGTAACCTTGCGTTGACTTTGCAGCTGCTTAGAATAGAGGAAGAACTTGGAAGTGAAGGCGTCTATGCAGGGGAGAATTGGAGAACTGTAAGCACGAGCTAATCTGTGGTATCATTTGAGTTGCGGGGAGAATTGGAAATCTTGACCTGCTTCGTATGTAGCCACTTTAACTTTTCTTTGTTGTCTTGTCCAATTGCGTGTGCTCATCCTCAGCAAGGATATGGAAATAGGGTGGTGAAATGCACCATTTTGTATTAGATGATGGCATTGTTGTCGAACATATACATAGTGGATGCAGTGGTGGGGTTTACATTTTTTGTGTTGTTCAACTTGGATTTGTTTAATTTGTGTATAGCATGGGTTATAAACATGAGTACAGAACCTGAGAAGATGGTTTGAGGAATAGAAGTGATTTACATTACATTCTAGTATAACTGGTCCTTTTTCTTATATCATAGTCATATAGTTGATTCTCTTCAAGGTTATGAAACTATTTGGTAGTGCTCACGTCTCTGGCTTGAACTACAGGTATGACCTAAACTATTTGCATGAGTGCATACTTTTGTTTTTACATTCAACTTTGCCTAGATGAGATTAACTGTGGATAGTACCGTATGTTTATGGTTTATTAAGGCAGTCACAATTGATTTTCCAAAATCTTTGCATAAGGATTTTTAAATCCTTTTTTTAATTAAAAGGTGGAAATACAGGTGATAACAGGGGTATATGGATGAACATACACACATAATCAATCTAGCCCTTTCTATTTATCCTGACTTCTGAGTGGAATATTTATAGGTGGTGTCAACAACTTTAAAGCCGTGAATTATAGCATATTCAGAGTTAGTATAGTAAGATGATGTAAGTAGGTCGTATAAGGTGTGCTCAGCGTAATCCAGCAACAGGGATGTCTTGCAGTCGGCAGTTCTCTGCGCACAAGACCGGACAAGAATAAACCCGGCTAGCTGCAAGTGTAACCGTTAACCCTGCCTGAGAGAGCTTCTTCACTTTCCCTTTCTTGGAGGCATGAGCATGAACCTACCAAAACAGGGTAGCTTTTCGACCTTATGCCTATGTATAGAGAAGAAAGTTTACTCAACCGAAAAGAACCTTTTATTATGACCATATACCAAACCAGACTGCATAGTACCCAAGACAACAAAACAACATAGGACTATCGATCAATAAGGGCAAGATACCCGATTTCATTACTTGCACAACAATTCCAGTGAAGATTTCACTACTTGATGCACAACAATTTCATTGGAAATGACATCAGTTCCATGGTTCACCGATGTGATCCAGCTAGCACAGCAAAGGATACCAAAATAGATAGTCCGGTATCCTCAGGGCATAGATGAATGACATACAGCATGCGTTTTTAAGTAAAAACAGGAGGCTTCCCAACTCTCGCCTTCAAACCCCCACTGTTGAAATGGCACGATCAGGAGGAATCGGAGGCTGGTTGTTCTGGCTGTGCTTCAGCAGCGCGCTTGACCGAAGCACACTTGATCAAGTGGTTGTAGCTTCCCTTCTCCTTGAAAAGTTGAGAGAAATGGTGTTTGCAGTAGAGGATGCCCTCCAAGGCTGCATAGTTGGAAGGTGTAATCGCACAGCCCCCGTGGGAGCATTTGAAGCATGACTTATGGTATGCCTTTTCTTCAACTGTTACCTGCAATGTTTTTAACAGCCATGCATTAGAACCACCACTGTCCACATGTTTTGTTGGCTCAAGGAAAACAATCAGAAAGAGTTTTGATGATTCAAGGCAATCAAGAAAGGATAATGACAAATTAAGATGAACAAAGATATAATTTTATTGTTAAATGGAGCAAATTTTAGGTTGACAGCGCGACCAGGTTAACATGACTAGAAGGGGACAAATATTTGTTCAGTTGTGAAAGCCATTGATACCCACATCTTCCATAGCACATATTGACCTTGAGGAACTACTGAATTAGATACCAGAGTTTCACAAGCTACATCCCAAAAAATTGAAAGGAAATAATGAAAAGTAAAAATGCATAATGTGATCAAAATTACCTTCTCAAGAGGATATGCGGTTTTACCGCAAGTCGCACACTTGTCTTGTGTTCCTGAAAACATCCTTGCAGCTTTGCTTGGTGATCTGGTCTGGATAGCAGATTTTGAACGAAACTGTTTACTTCTCCATTTCAAGAATACAATGAGACAAAGACTAAAGCGTACAGACTAGCACTCACCAGCTCAGGGGCCAACTTTTCCGGAGTAATCTTTGCGGCTGAAAGAAGAAAACCACGAGCACATCACTGCATCAGATCACAGGAACACAAAAACTTGTATTTTCATGTCAATGCTCGGTACTGAATGAAAGCGTACGTGATTGTGATTGGAAGCTCTTGTTGTAACTCCCGGTCTCCTTGAACAGCTGCTCGAAATGGGCCTTGCAGTACGGCACTCCTTCGAACGAGGAATAGTTGCTCAGCTATCGAAGGCGAAAAGGATGAAGACGGAGGCTGTCAGACCTTACACAACTGCTTATCTTTGCCTAGACATACATCGACAGGTCGTCCTAAACAGAAGATCAAAATGGAGTTTTCATTTGCATCGATTTCCTGCCTAATCCTCTCTGTTTTACCAAGTTAGCAAATGGGAAACGGACAAAATCATGATCTCTTCTGCGCATACAGAATTTTCCTGATACTAGGAAACTCGCACCAGATCCGTTCGCGGCGACCATTCGCAGATCTACTACCCGATGCTACATGGCATTGCCCCTACAGATCCATCCACCTACCCATCACAAGAGAACATGCGCAAGGGAACGTACGGAGAGGGTGGACTTGCAGTGCTGGCACTTGAAGCAGGAGCGGTGGAAGGCGACGCCGTCGGTGGAGAGCTGGTCCATCGGGTACACCGTCTTGGTGCACACCTTGCACTTCTGCTGCGTCCCGCTAAACATCTTCTCCCGATCGCCGGCCAACCCCCCTCTTTCTCTCTCTCTCTCTCTCGGGTCGTGGCCGCCGGGCGAGATCTGACTGAGAGCCCGATCCGGCCTTGGCCTGCGCGCGCGTGGCGTGGGATGGATGAGGAATGAACACCTCCTCGCCCGGCGTCCCGATTGCCGCGCTTATATACGCAGGAGCACCGATGGAATTATGATGGGTTCGTCTCCCTCTCCCCCAGCTCGCCCGCCCGCGCCTCACTTTTGCCGCGGCGGAAAGGAAAAGGCAGCAGCAGCGGCAACAAACAAGCGACGACGAGGGATGTGGGAATCGGATGATGATGATGGAGGCACAGCACAGTGCCGTGCTGCTGCTCATTAAACTAGTGAGCAATTATTACTACCACCATTAGTGCGCATTCGAGGAGGAAGCTCCGCGCACAGGATGCTCTGAGGGCTCGGGTCACTGGTGGCGGGGCCACCGCCGGTTGGGACCCACGTGTCGGCGAGTAAGGAGTTCCGCAGCTGCGGTGGGGGGACCGGGTAGAAGTACGGGAGAAGCGAGCCCTGGTCGCATGGGTGGAGGGGGGGTGCGAGCGGGACCCAGGCGTCAGGATCTGTGGCGTGGCGGCTGGCGGGGAGACGAGATATTATTGCGCGGGCAGGCGCGGTGCGGCCCACGTCGGCCAGCCTTTTTCCGGCTGCCTCGTCGGACTATCCTCTTGTTTCTTCGTGATTGGTTCTGGCACTGGCTGGCATTGATGAAGTCTCTCGCGACTCGCCCTCTCTCCCACAGTTTTTTTATCCAAATTTTTATTGAGACCGAAAGGACGAGGCGTACCGCGTAGTACATAGGCTTTGCTGAGATAAAAAAATTACTCCCTCCATCCTAAATTGTAAGTTATTCTAAAAATCTTAAAGAGTCAAAGCATTTTTACGTTTGACCAAAATTACAGAGAAAAATACTAAGATTTGTAACGTAAAGTGAATATACTATGAAAATATAATTAAGAAAGAATCTAATGATACTTAGTTAGTACTATAATAATAATTATTTTATAATATAAATTTGGTCAAACTTAAAAAAGTTTGACTCTCCAAGATTCTTGGAA